>Ga0007818_1000258_pt1 | contig 15756 bp, 16 predicted proteins | sample CryBogCBE08Jun09_FD_71221 | JGI IMG/M metagenome (GOLD analysis project Ga0007818, IMG submission 71221) | Freshwater microbial communities from Crystal Bog, Wisconsin, USA - CBE08Jun09 | ecosystem: Environmental > Aquatic > Freshwater > Lake | place: Crystal Bog, Wisconsin, USA | collected...
TGTCGTTGGCAATACCTTCGCCAGCACCATCAGCAAGTACATCACCTACATCATCTTGGCGATTGTGGTCTTCTCAGTACTTCCAGTTGGTCTGGAATTATTAAAAGAGTGGAGATCTCGCAAGCATCTCTCGTAACGAGTTGAGGTTTAGAGACCTAAATCGCTCAACTGGTAAGCGGCACGATACTCGAGTCCATTTTCCTGGATGAGTGGCGCTGCTCCGCGCTCAACGATTACAGCAACTGCAACGACGATTGCGCCAGCCTCTTTGAGTGCTTCTACCGCAGTCATCACTGAGCCACCGGTTGTGGATGTATCTTCCACTGCAAGAACGCGACGACCCTTCACATCTGGACCTTCAATGCGGCGTTGCAGGCCATGTGCCTTCTCGGCTTTGCGAACAACAAAAGCATCAAGTGTCCGACCTTGCTGTGCAGCGACATGCATCATCGCTGTTGCAACAGGATCGGCGCCAAGCGTCAATCCACCAACGGCGTCAAACTCTAAATCCTTCGTGAGGTCGAGCATCACTTGGCCAACAAGAGGTGCAGCAATAGCGTCGAGTGTTACGCGACGCAAATCAACGTAGTAATCAGCTTCTTTTCCAGAAGAGAGGATGACCTTTCCATGGACAACGGCCTTGGTAAGAATCTGCTCTTTGAGTTGATCGCGTGATGTCATGCCGCAAGCCTATTTATCTTTTTTAAATACGACAACTTCTTGCGGGCTTCGAATAACAAGTGAATTAGGCGGGTTAGCGGCCATCAGGGCATCGACCTCGGTCCGTAGTTTTGCGACCTCCATCGCCATATTTGCTACAGCCGATTCAAGTTCAATGATGCGCGCGATGCCGGCGAGATTGACGCCCTCACCAACGAGGCGTTGAATATTTCGGAGCGAGGCTATATCACGCAATGAATATCGACGGCCACGTCCTGATGCACGCCCCGGACTTACTAAACCCAGGCGATCATATTGGCGAAGTGTCTGTGGATGCATTCCTGATAATTGCGATGCGATGGAGATGACATAGACCGCTTCATCTTCATCGGGTTGGAAATTATCGCTCGCTTTGTTTGCCATTTACGCTCTCGCTTTTTGCGCTAAATCAATGCGTGGATCTTCACCGGCTGTTGCATCAGCAAAATCTTCGAGCGCCTTCTTCGCCTTACTGTCGAGACGTTGTGGCACTTGAATAACAATGGTGATCAAGAGATCGCCAGTCGTGTGGTTATGGGTAATGCCGCGACCTTTTACGCGTAGGACTTTTCCATTAGGCGTACCTGGTGCAAGTCGAACCTTTACCTCTTCGCCATTTAGCGTCGGAACTGAGATATCTGCACCGAGCGCCGCTTCGGCAAAACTTACCGGCAACGACATCTTGAGATTTTCGCCGTCGCGAGTGAAGAGTGGGTGAGGAGTCACATGCACGATAACGTAGAGATCACCAGGACCGGCAGGACCATCTTGTCCGCGTCCCTTTAATTTAATCTTTCCGCCATCTTTTATTCCGGCCGGAATGCGCGCAGTGATCGGACCCTTCTCGCCGCGCAGCGTGATCTCCTTTCCAAAGATGGAATCTCTGAATGAGATGCTGGTTTCGCTTTGCAGGTCTGCGCCCCGCTGTGGTGCACGTCGGCCTCCTCCACCGAAGAGGGTGGAGAAAATATCTTGGCCTTGGAAGATATCTTGGAAGTTTGCGCCACCACCAAAACCGCCCTGTGGCATTCCTCCTGATTGATAGAGCTGGCGCATCTCATCGTATTCAGAGCGCTTCTTGGCATCGCTGAGGACTTCATAGGCCTCAGAGACCGCCTTAAAGCGCTCCTCTAACTTCTTATCGCCTTTGGTCTTATCTGGGTGGAGCTCCCGAGCGAGCTTGCGATACTGCTTTTTGATAGCGGCATCATCATCACTCTTTTTGACGCCAAGGATTTGATACAAATCCTTCTCATATAAATCTTTGGCGGCCATGGTTAGTTCTCGGGATCCGTAACGACAACGCGAGCAGGACGAATGACACGATCCTTAAATTTGTAACCAGGTTGAAGAACTTTGGTCACAGTTGTCTCAGTTACCTCTGTGGATGTCTCGTGCATCAACGCTTCATGGACGAGTGGGTCGAATGAGACACCCTCGTCAGCAAACTTTCCAAGGCCGAGTTTCTCGGTGATGGATACGAGTCGATCGCCGACCGCCTTAAAGCCGCCAACGAGTTCACCATGGGATTCAGCGCGTTCGATATCGTCAAGAATAGGAAGAATCTCGGCGAGCACGCTCGCCACAGATAGCTCATGTGCGGCACTGCGCTCTCGGTCATTGCGCTTACGGTAATTGGCGAAATCTGCTTGAAGTCGTTGGAGATCGTTCGTTAGTACAGCGACCTGATCGATCTCTTCTTTAACTTCGCTCAACACCTCGTTGATCTCCGCAGCGAGCTCTTCTTCAGAGCCCGCTGCAGAGTTCTCATAATTCGTAGATTCACTCATTATGAATTAGTTCTCAACGATTTCAGCATCTTCAACACCATCGTCGCTCTTTGGTGCCTCAGATTCTGCAGCTGCAGCGTTTGCGGCATAGAGTGCAGCGCCGAGCTGTTGTGAAAGTTCATTCACCTTGTCGGTAGCAGATTTGATTGCAGCATTATCGACACCTTCGAGAGCGGTCTTGAGCTCGGCGATCGCGGCAACAACTTCTGCCTTCTTCTCTGCATTCTCCCCCTCAGTGAACTTATCCTCGTTATCCTTCAAGAATTTTTCGGTCTGATAGACGAGCGAGTCGGCGGTGTTACGAATCTCTGCCTCTTCACGACGCTGCTTATCTTCCTCAGCGTGTGCCTCTGCATCCTTCATCATGCGATCGATCTCATCCTTGGATAGAGCAGAGCCACCAGTAATGGTCATTGACTGCTCCTTTCCGGTGCCGAGATCCTTCGCAGATACATGCACAATTCCATTGGCATCGATATCGAATGTGACTTCGATCTGTGGGACGCCACGTGGAGCTGGTGCGATACCCGTTAACTCGAACATACCGAGGCGCTTGTTATACGCCGCCATCTCGCGCTCACCCTGGTAGGCCTGGATCTGCACTGCTGGCTGATTGTCGTCAGCTGTGGTGAAGATTTCAGAACGCTTTGTTGGGATTGTTGTGTTGCGCTCGATCAACTTTGTCATAACGCCGCCCTTGGTCTCAATACCAAGTGAGAGTGGAGTTACGTCAAGGAGAAGAACATCTTTTACCTCACCCTTGAGAACGCCAGCTTGAAGAGCAGCACCGACTGCGACGACCTCGTCAGGGTTTACACCCTTGTTAGGCTCTTTGCCACCAGTGAGATCGCGAACGAGGTCTACGACTGCAGGCATACGAGTTGATCCACCGACAAGTACGACGTGATCGATATCGGAGACTGGAATTCCAGCATCCTTCAAGACTGATTGGAATGGCTTCTTACAACGATCGAGAAGATCTGCGGTCATCTCCTGGAACTTTGCGCGAGTAAGTGTCTCATCCATGAACAATGGATTCTTCTCGGCATCAACAGTGATGTATGGAAGGTTGATTGACGTCTGTTGTGAAGAGGAGAGTTCAATCTTTGCCTTCTCCGCTGCCTCGCGAATGCGCTGTAGCGCCATCTTGTCTTTGGTGAGATCAATATTGTGCTTCGACTGGAAGGTCTTGACGAGATAATCAACAACTGCCTGATCCCAATCATCTCCACCGAGATGGTTATCGCCATTAGTTGCTTTTACTTCGACAACGCCATCACCGATTTCAAGAAGTGATACGTCAAATGTTCCGCCACCAAGGTCGAAGACGAGAATCGTCTGCTCCTTGTCGCCCTTATCGAGACCATAAGCGAGCGCAGCAGCTGTTGGCTCGTTGACGATACGTAGGACGTTAAGTCCTGCGATCTCGCCAGCTTCCTTGGTTGCCTGGCGCTCAGAGTCGCTGAAGTAGGCAGGGACGGTGATGACCGCGTCGGTGACGGTGTCACCAAGGTAGGACTCGGCATCGCGCTTGAGCTTCATCAAGATACGAGCTGAGATCTCTTGAGCGGTGTACTTCTTATTATCAATATCGATGGTCCAGTTGGTGCCCATGTGGCGCTTTACTGAACGGATGGTGCGCTCGACGTTGGTGACTGATTGGCGCTTCGCGACCTCGCCAACGAGGACCTCGCCGCTCTTTGCGAATGCGACGATGGAAGGGGTGGTGCGGGCTCCCTCGGCGTTAGCAATAACTGTTGGTTCGCCACCCTCGAGAACGCTGAGACAGCTATTTGTGGTTCCTAGATCAATACCTACGGCCTTGGCCATTGTGATGCTCCTTTTCGGGGTAGTACAGCCGGTTTTACGTCGGGCTATGACTGAATTCTTGCCCTTGAGCCGAGTTGTGTCAAAAGATTGAGCCAACTCGACTCAACTGCCAGTACCTTTGTAACGGGGGTCGCATTAGATTTATTCCCAGATCCACCGGAGCTGGCCCTAATGCCTCCCGGGCAAGAAAAAACCGCCCAGACGAGCAAATATCTGGGCGGTTCTATCTCTTTCTTTATGCGGCGACGAGGCTGCCCTCGATTTCAGCGTCGTTCGCCTCTTTATTAACCACTGTGAAGCCCATACCTTGAACTCGCGCCTGTGAGCATGATCGGCAGTAGCAGTCATGAGCCTGGGCCATCCCTCCCTCAAAGGATGGGTGCTCTTTCATGGTGACCGCGATCAAGGCGATAGCAGAGATAAGGACTAGTGGTGTAAGCGCTAAAAGAATCATGGGTGTATTTGACCCGACCAACCTGAACTCAACCTCAAATCGCTCCTAAGTGTGGGTGAAAGTTACCTAAGAGATTCCTGAGAGCGTCTAGCCTCCACACGCCTGCCGTTACCCCTGAAATAGCGGTCAAAGCCCTAACCTAACCACATGACTTTATTGCTCGCCCTTATCGCATACGGCGTGACCGTGGTTGCCCTCGCGCTCATAACTGTCAAAGCCCGCCAGATCTACGCTCTTATTAGTAGTGGTCAACCAAATCCGGCGCGCTTTGAAGATAAAGGAAAGCGCGCAAGTAGAGCGATTCAAGAGATTCTTGGCCACACCAAGATGAATCGCTTCACCGCAAGCGGAGTTGCACACTGGTTTGTGATGGTTGGCTTCGTAACTTTATTCGGCACACTCGTTCAAGCTTTTGGTGAAGTTGTAAAGCCAGGTTGGGTTCTTCCCATCATTGGTCACTGGATGATTTACAAGTTGTGGGTTGATTTTATTACCGCAGCTACCGGCGCGGGCATCCTCTATCTCATCACATATCGTCAACTGCAACGACTTAAGAAGTCACCACAGAAGAATCGCTTTTATGGATCTTCAACATGGAAGGCGTATTACGTCGAAGCGACGATTTTGGCGATTGTTGTCTGCGTAACTCTCTTACATATTCTTCATAACGATCGCGCAATTCAGATTGTCGCAACTATCAAGATTGTAGTTTCAATGGCGTGGTTCATTGTGATCGCATTGAATCTCACCATGGGTGTTGCATGGCACCGCTTCCTTGCCCCATTCAATATTTTCTTTAAGCGATTCCCTGATGAACGGAATGCGCTCGGTCCAGTCGTTGAGATGTTGTCACATGGAAAGCCAGTGAATTTTGAAGATCCCGCCGATGACGATCTCTTTGGCGTTGGAAAAGCTGGCGATATTAGCTGGAAGGGCCTATTGGATATGGCCTCATGTACCGAGTGTGGACGTTGCCAATCACAATGTCCTGCTTGGCACACCGAGAAGCCGCTCTCACCAAAACTTCTTATTATGGCGATGCGCGATCACGCATTAAATAACATCACCTCTGAAGAGCCACTGGTTGGCACTGCAATTACCTCGGAAATCCTCTGGTCATGCACCTCGTGTGGCGCCTGCGTCCAGGAATGCCCAGTTGATATTGAGCATGTGGACCACATCATGAATATGCGCCGTTATCAGGTTTTGGTCGAGTCTGAGTTCCCATCTGAGCTCAATGGCACCTTCCGCAACCTTGAAACCGCCGGCAATCCTTGGGGATCACCTCGTAGCGACCGCGATGCTTGGACTCGTGAAGTTGATTTCCCGGTCACCATTATTGATGGCGAGATCCCGGAGGATGTTGAGTATTTATTCTGGGTGGGTTGTGCTGGCGCATTTGAGGAGAAGGCGAAGAAGACCACCAAGGCCGTTGCTGAACTTCTCTATATGTCAGGTGTGAAGTTTGGGGTTCTCGGAAAGCGCGAGACATGCACAGGTGATCCGGCACGCCGCGCTGGAAACGAATTCTTGTATCAGATGTTAGCTGCTGAAAATATTGAAACTTTGAAAGAGACCTTTGGATCGCGTGGAGTAAAGAAGGTAGTTGTTACCTGCCCTCACTGCTTTACAACCATTGGACGCGATTATGGTCAGCAAGGTTTTGTACTTGAGATGATGCATCACACCCAACTTCTCAACGAATTGGTCAAGACCAAGCGATTGAAGCCAGTTCCACCAAAGACAACAAAGAGTCTTACTTATCATGACCCTTGCTACCTTGGTCGGCACAATCAGATTTATCAGCCACCTCGTGAGTTGTTGCAATCAACCGGAATTCAAATCACCGAGATGCCACGTAACAAGGATCGCTCATTCTGTTGTGGTGGTGGCGGTGGTCGCATGTGGATGGAAGAGAAGCTCGGTTCTCGCATCAACATGAATCGTGTTGAAGAAGCAATTGCTACCGGCGCAGAAGAGGTTGCTGTTGGTTGCCCATTCTGCCGAATCATGATCAGCGATGGAGTTACCTCAAAGCAGAGCGAAGTAGAGGTGCTAGATGTTGCTCAGGCGCTGCTTCGGTCCGTTAAGCAGGAGCAGTAAGTAACCAACTATCGCTCCAGAAATGAGACCGCCTACATGGGCGTGCCAGTCGATGCCTTTTACTGAAAAGGAGAAGGCTAGGTTTATTGCCAGCGTTATATAGATAGATCGTTGATCTGCACCTACACGCTTGGCAACCACCATAAAGGCACCAAAGAGGCCATACAGCATTCCTGATGCGCCTACCGCTGGGACATTTGCTACTGCGAAATAGTTGGAGACGAAGGATGCTCCGAGCAATGAGAGCGCCATCAAGATGAGATAGCGCCATTTGCCGTAATAGGCCTCAACAACACTGCCGATCTGGTGGAAGAAGAGCATATTCAAGATCAGGTGGGTCCAGCTGGCATGGGTCAGCGCAACTGTGAAGAATCGCCACCATTCACCGAAACCGGTTCCATGTGGCTGGCCATCAGAGAGCAGCGCCCGCTTTATAAGGAAGAGATGTTCCTGCAGAGTGGGGAATTTATATTGAGCGGCAATAAAGAAGCCGGCTATAACCAATATGGAGATATCAGTTATAGACCGGCCCTTGAACTTCATTTTTGGAACTTACTCTGAGATTGTTACAGATTCAATGACGACGGCTTGAACCGGGCGATCGCCAGCACCGGTCTTCACCTTGGAGATCTTGTCGACGACAGCCTGTGAAGCAGCATCTTTAACCTCACCAAAGATGGTGTGCTTGCGGGTGAGCCACATTGTTGGCGCCACAGTAATGAAGAACTGTGAACCATTTGTTCCTGGTCCTGAGTTCGCCATTGCCAAGAGGTATGGGCGATCGAATGAGAGGTCGCCATGGAACTCGTCGGCGAAACGGTAGCCAGGTCCACCAGTACCAGTGCCAAGCGGATCTCCACCTTGAATCATGAAGTCGGCGATGACGCGGTGAAAGACGGTTCCGTCATAGAGGTTGGCTGAGCTCTTCATTCCAGTGCGTGGGTCGACCCATTCGCGCTTTCCGGATGCGAGTTCTACAAAGTTAGCGACTGTCTTTGGTGCGTGATCTGGGAAAAGCTCAATGACGATATCGCCTTGGTTGGTATGAAGTGTTGCTGTGCTCATGATTGCCTCTCGTAAAACCTTCGATATTGATACGTGTGCGTGAACTCCGAGGCGAAAGCCTACTCGGTCGACCTCTATACCTGCCAAACTCACGCTGCTACCGTTGCGATATGGATATTTTCGCCGCCCATATGAAGAAATTTCCGCGCGAGCAACGTTTGGCGCTCATGAAAACCATTGAGAGCGCAGAGGAATTGTTTCCCCTCGCCACTCGCGGGGTCGCCTGGGGAATGCCGACCTTAAAAATCGGTGAAGAGAATCTCTGTCACATCGAAGGCTTTAAGAACCACAATAGCCTCTTTCCATCCTTTGGGGCGATTTCCGAACTCTTCGAAAAAGAACTCTCAAAGTACACAGTCTCAAAGGGCACAATTCACTTTGATATGGATAAACCTTTTCCAAAGCCATTACTTAAAAAGATTCTGCTTGCTCGTATAGACCAAATCAACAAGGGTTATCCAAAGAAGAATGGCCAGTTCCTTGAGTTCTATAAGAACGGCGGCATTAAGGCTGAGGGCAAATACAAGGCTGGGGTGATCCATGGTGAGTGGAAGTTCTATCGCCTCGATGGCTCATTGATGAGATGTGGATTCTTCAAGAATGGCGAGCAATCAGGAATCTGGAAGACATTTGATGCAAAGGGTCGTCTCGTTAAAGAGACTCAGTTCTAGGGGATGATCCAGCAGTATCTCGACTCGGATTTCGATTCAGTTGTTTCGTTATATGAACAAGTCGGGTGGGGCACATACACGAACGATTTGCCACTCCTTCGCCAGGCCTTAAGGAATTCTGGGCTTGTCTTGATATACAAAGAAGAGTCCTCCGTCATTGGCCTTATTCGCATCATCACGGATAACTCCGTCATCTGTTACATCCAAGATATTTTGGTCTCGCCCAATAAGCATCGACACGGCGTTGGAACAGCTTTAATGAAGGAAATATTGAGCCGATATTCAGAGTTGCGCCAAATTGTTCTACTGACGGACGACGATCAGAGTCAGGAGAAATTCTATGAATCCTTGGGTTTCGATCGAGTTGAAGGAAAGCTTCGTTCGTATGCAAGACTTTTATCGTGAGGGTTGTCCTTCTTTGAAAACGGCGCCTAACTCTTGTAAATCCTTGAGTGCTGTAGTTGCAAATTCATCTAAATAGAGCTTTTCAATCTCTTTTAGTGAGAACCACTTGGTTTTAAGAGGCGCACCTTCGTTGGTGCTGAGGATTTTACATCTCAATACTGTAGGTATCCAGGTTTGATCAGCCCCGCACTCATAGATGAATTGATATTTTTCGCCAACTAATTGACAAATTTCCTCACTTGTTTCAATAGTTAGGTCGGCATCTTTTAGTGCATGGCGTTTTGCAGCCGCTGCCAATTCCTCTCCTTCAAGCACTTCGCCACCAATAAGAGCCCAAGGACCCTGAGGTGAAGGTGTGTTAAGAAGAATTTGTCCACTCTCATCTTGCACTAATGCGACAACGCTTTGAATAACCCTAATCATGTGACCTTTTCTCGTAGTGAATCGAGAAGCAATTTACATGTCGATTATGGAAAATTTATTCTTCTTTCGTCACAATCAGTAAACGTTTCACTATTCCTTAGGGATTGTAAGTTTCTATTGTGGCGAAGCTTTCTAGTGCTGCAAGAAAAGCTACTTGAACATCTTCCGCCTTTGTCGTCTTGCCATTGAAAGTCTGATGAGTTGTTGCGCACGCATTTTCGTATACGGTAACGGTGAATCCGTAATCACTTGCTGCTCGCACAGTTGAGTCAACACACATATGGGTCATCATCCCGATTACCATCACTTCTTTGACATCCAGTGCCTTGAGGCGATCGAGCAGATCGGTATTCAGGAATGAGTTTGGGTGGTGTTTAACCACAACTGGCTCATCCGCACGAGGTGCAACGCTTTCATGGATTTCTGCACCTTGCGTTCCAGGTAAGAAGAATGTTGCTCCTGCACTGGTTGCGACGTGTTGAACATGTATGACTGGCAGTGCTTGCTGGCGGAAGTGGCCTAGCACCTCACTTGCGACTCGTGAGGCCTCAACACTTCCAACTAACTCCATAGCTCCGCCAGGGAAGTAGTCATTTTGAATATCTACGATGATGAGCGCTTGTGTCATCCGTAAAGCCTATCTCGTGTTCATTGGCTTTACACGGTCGAGTCTTATGCACAACGACGCTTCTTCCACTTTCGCCCTCCTAGATGCTTGATAACCTTGATTCTCTAGATTCGATGTAGCTACAATGTGGCTACAAAGAGGAAGAGGTGGGTATGGCTGCAGATTCCGTTGTTAGGGCCCGAATTGATGAGCGAACCAAGCGACAAGCCGCGAAAGTCTTTGCAGATCACGGATTAACCATCTCCGATGCGATTCGAATCGTCATTACTCGAGCAGCAAAGGAGAAGGTGCTTCCTTTTTCACCGAATACCCCAAATGAAGTCACCTTAAAGGCGATGAGAGATGCCGAGGCTGGCAAAGTTTTTAAGGCTAAGGACGTAAAGGAGTTGCTCCGCCAACTCAACCTTGGAAATTGAATACTCTTCAAGATTTAAGAAGGACTATCGGCGCGAAATAAAAGATTCACAGAATTCTGATTTGCCCACGCTTCTGACTGATGTACTTGGTTTTTTGACCACCCAACAATTTTTACCGGCCTCCTACAAAGAGCACCCTCTCATTGGCAATTGGGTGGGTTACTTTGAATGTCACCTAAAACCAGATTTGTTGTTGATATACAAAGTTATTGATGGTGAGGTAGTAAAGCTCATCAGGCTGGGGAGCCATTCTGATCTCTTTTAGATTATGTTGGAGAATGAAAAAATCCGCCAGCTATTGCCGGCGGATTTCAGTGGAGACCAGGGGAATCGAACCCCTAACCCCCGCCTTGCAAAGGCGGTGCTCTACCAATTGAGCTAGGTCCCCGTTATTACGAGGTGTCAGATACTAGCCGTTCATCGATTACTTTGACGAACTGAAAGTCCTAACGTGGGCCTAGGTGGACTCGAACCACCGACCTCTTCCTTATCAGGGAAGCGCTCTAACCAGGCTGAGCTATAGGCCCATCTCAACGCTCTAACATCAAACGATGTTTGGAGCCATGAAGTGGGAAGGTTACCCGACTTTGTGGGTGAGCCCCAAATCTAGGATTCTTGCTCTACCTCAGTCAGATCTTCCGCTTCGGCAGGCGCATCAGCCGGGGCCTCTGGAACATCCTTCACTAGGGCGATGGAGACGACCGAGGTTCCCTCATCGAGGTTAACCAGGCGGACGCCCAGGGTGTCGCGAGTAGTCTCACGAATCTCCTCGATCGGGGTCCGCATTACGACGCCACCAGATGTGATGGCAAGGATTTCATCTGAAGGCTCGACGATCATGGCGCCAACAAGCATGCCGCGGGAGCCCTCATCAATCTTCGCCGCCTTAACACCGATTCCACCGCGGCCTTGTTGGCGATATTCGCCTACTTGGGTCCGCTTGGCGTATCCACCATCTGTAGCGGTAAAGACATATTGTGAAGTTGAGTCCGCAGGAATGGCAGCCATCGTGAGAAGTTCATCGCCGGTGCGGAATTTCATTCCAATTACGCCAGCAGTGGATCGACCCATTGCGCGGAGTGACTCTTCCGCAGCGCTAAATCGGAGTGACATTCCAAATTTGGAGACGAGCAGTAATTCATCATTCTCATCAACGAGCGCTGCTGAAACTACTTCATCGCCCTCTTTGAGGTTAATTGCTATCAATCCACCAGTGCGCGGTGAGTCGTACTCAAGAAGGGGACTCTTCTTCACCATTCCGGATCGAGTTGCGATCACCAAGTTTGGATGGGATTGATAATTTTCAATTCCAATAACTTGTGCGATGGTCTCATCTGGCTTAAACGCCAAGAGGTTTGCCACATGTTGACCGCGTGCATCGCGACCTGCATCAGGAAGCTCGTGAACCTTTGCGCGATAGACCCGGCCTTTGTTGGTAAAGAAGAGGAGCCAGTCGTGCGTAGAGGCGGTAAAGAAATGCTCGACGATGTCATCTTGTTTTAGTGCAGCACCTTTAACACCTTTGCCTCCGCGACGTTGCGCGCGATAGAGATCGGAGCGGGTGCGCTTGGAGTAGCCGGAACGAGTGATGGTGACAACCACATCTTGATTAGGGATGAGGTCTTCAACAGAGAAATCTCCATCGCTCGCAATAATCTGGGTGCGGCGATCATTGCCGTGCTTTTCAGCGATCTCAAGGAGTTCTTCCTTGATGATTTCGCGTTGCTTCGCTGGGCTAGCAAGGGTCTCGTTCAGAAGAACGATATCGGCCATGAGACCTTGATATTCATCATTGATCTTTTGGCGCTCAAGGGCAGCAATACGACGGAGCTGCATATCCAGGATTGCATTTGCTTGAATCTCATCAACATCCAAGAGTTTCATCAATCCGGTGCGCGCCTCTTCAGGTGTGCGGCTAGCGCGAATTAATGCGATTACAGCATCGAGGGCATCCAGGGCCTTCAAATAACCCAACAAAATATGGGCTCTGCGCTCACGTTCAGCGAGACGGAACTTGGTACGGCGAACAATAACTTCAACTTGGTGATCGATATAGAAACGAATGAACTCATCAAGACGCAGGGTGCGAGGAACGCCATCGACCAGCGCCAACATATTTGCGCCAAATGAATCTTGAAGTTGGGTCTGCTTGTAAAGATTGTTGAGCACAACCTTCGGTGTTGCATCTTGGCGAAGCACGATTACCAAGCGCTGACCGAGACGCTCATTACCCTCATCGCGGACATCTGCGATGCCCTTGATCTTTCCATCTTTAACTAGCTCTGCAATCTTGAGCGCCAAGTTATCAGGGTTAACTTGATATGGAAGTTCGGTAACAACCAAACAGGTGCGCTTGTTAATCTCTTCAACTTCAACAACGGCGCGCATCACAATTGAGCCACGACCGGTGCGGTAGGTATTTTCAATTCCGTCGCGTCCAACAATGAGCGCCTTGGTTGGAAAATCTGGTCCCTTGATAAAGGTCAGTGCTTTTTCAAGAGTCTCTGCTGGTGTTGCATCAGGATTATCCAAAGCCCACGCGGTTGCATTGATGACCTCGGTGAGGTTGTGTGGTGGGATGTTGGTCGCCATACCCACGGCTATACCAGCAGATCCATTAACAAGAAGATTTGGAAAGCGGCTTGGAAGAACTGTTGGTTCTTGTGAGCGGCCGTCATAGTTATCAATGAAATTAACTGTGTCTTCATCAATATCGCGCATCATCTCCATGGCAAGTGGAGCAAGGCGCGCCTCGGTATAACGCATTGCAGCTGCTGGATCGTTTCCTGGAGAACCGAAGTTTCCATTTCCATCGATCAACGGGAAGCGAAGCGACCAGAATTGGGCTAGACGTACAACGGCGTCATAAATCGCGGTGTCACCGTGTGGGTGGTAATTACCCATGACATCACCGACGATACGAGAAGACTTGTAGTAACCCTTATCTGGGCGATAGCCAGCGTCATACATTGCGTAAAGGACGCGACGGTGAACCGGCTTGAGGCCGTCACGGATATCTGGCAAAGCGCGGCCGACGATGACCGACATCGCGTAATCAAGATAAGAACGTGCCATCTCGACTTGTAGGTCGATGGTCTCCTGGCGATCGGCTTGTCCGTGACCAGACTCTTCGTTTGTGTGAATGATCTCGTCCATTAGATATCCAAGAACCTTACATCTTTAGCGTTACGTTGAATGAAGCTGCGGCGAAGTTCTACATCTTCACCCATGAGAACTGAGAAGAGATCGTCGGCTGCTGCCGCATCATCAAGTGTGACCTTGATGAGTACGCGGTGCGCTGGATCCATTGTTGTATCCCACAACTCTTTTGCTGGCATCTCGCCCAGACCTTTGAAGCGCTGAATACCATCATCTTTTGGAAGTCGCTTTCCAGCCTCGATACCCATCTTGATAAGTCCGTCGCGCTCCTTATCAGAGAATGCATATTGAACTGGCTCCTTGCCGCCCCACTTCAATTTATAAAGTGGTGGTTGGGCGATATAAATAAAACCATGTTCAATCAGTGGACGCATGAAACGGAAGAGCAGCGTCAGGAGAAGTGTTCGGATATGTTGACCGTCTACATCAGCATCAGCCATCAAGATAATCTTGTGGTAGCGAAGTTTTGCCAAATCAAAGTCGTCATGGATGCCGGTGCCAAGGGCGGTGATAAGTGCCTGTACCTCGTTGTTTTGAAGGACGCGATCAATGCGAGCTTTCTCAACGTTAAGAATCTTTCCACGGATAGGAAGTACTGCTTGATAACGCGAGTCACGACCGCCTTTAGTTGACCCACCAGCAGAGTCACCCTCGACAATGTAGAGCTCGCACTTCTCTGGATTGGTCCATTGACAGTCAGCTAGTTTTCCAGGCATTCCGCGACCTTCAAGCAATCCTTTGCGAGAGCGAGAGAGATCCCGCGCTTTGCGTGCAGCTACTCGAGCCGCTGCTGCATCAATACTCTTACGAACAATTTCTTTACCTTCAGTGGGATTCTTCTCAAACCACTCTGTAAGTACTTCATTTACTGCTTTTTGAGTAAATGACTTCGCTTCAGTGTTACCGAGTTTTGTCTTTGTTTGACCTTCAAATTGAGGCTCGCCAATTTTGATAGAGACAATGGCGGTGAGACCTTCGCGGACATCGTCACCGGTTAGGCGATCTTCCTTCTTGCGAATAAATCCCCACTCTTCACCAAACTTGTTAACGATGGAGGTGAGTGCGGTTCGGAAACCCTCTTCGTGAGTTCCGCCCTCTTGCGTATTGATGGTATTCGCAAAGGTGTAGACAGATTCGGTAAATGTTGTATTCCATTGCATTGCAATCTCAAGCGACATCTTCAATTTATCATCGTGCGCTTCGAGCGAGATGATGGATTTGTGGGTCTCACCCTTTGTTTGATTGAGATGTTTTACAAAGTCAACAATTCCGCCCTCGTAGTGATAGCGAACATGGAGCGGTTTTCCAGTCTCATTGACGCGCCCTTCTCGCTCATCGGTGAGTGTAAGTACGAGACCTTTATTGAGAAATGCCATCTCGCGGAAACGTGCGGAGAGAGTTTCGAACGAGAAATCTGTCGTCTCAAAAATTTCTGCCGATGGCCAGAAAGTAATTTGCGTTCCGGTCGAGTTTGTTGCCTCGCCTTTGCGGACCGGCTTCTGTGGTACTCCAAGTTTGTACTCTTGGTAATAGAAGAAACCATCACGTTGCACGACCGCTTTTAGGTCGGTGCTGAGTGCGTTAACAACTGAGACACCCACACCATGTAAGCCACCAGATACTGAGTAGCCGCCATCGCCGAATTTTCCGCCAGCATGCAGGACGGTGAGAACGATTTCTAGTGCAGGACGTTTTTCAACAGGATGAAGATCAACTGGAATTCCACGACCGTTATCGATGACTTGAACTCCGCCATTGGCAAGCAAGGTGACGTTAATTTCTGTACAAAATCCAGCGAGCGCTTCATCAACCGAGTTATCGACGATCTCGTAGACGAGGTGATGGAGGCCGCGCTCACCCGTTGAGCCGATATACATGCCTGGGCGTTTGCGGACGGCGTCGAGTCCTTCAAGGACTGTGATAGCACTGGCGTCGTAAGCCTTTGTAGGCACTCGTGCTCCTTAGGGGTCATGAATAGGACTTGCGGGGTTACTTGCGCTCATCGGGGGCTAGTTGGGGGACTAGCGGCCTCGTTGTACTCTGATTCGAGAAGGGCGATCTAAGCGGCAAGCGGCTCGGGCCAAAATTACCCTCAAGCCAACCTCGCCCGATT
>Ga0007818_1000260_pt1 | contig 15693 bp, 14 predicted proteins | sample CryBogCBE08Jun09_FD_71221 | JGI IMG/M metagenome (GOLD analysis project Ga0007818, IMG submission 71221) | Freshwater microbial communities from Crystal Bog, Wisconsin, USA - CBE08Jun09 | ecosystem: Environmental > Aquatic > Freshwater > Lake | place: Crystal Bog, Wisconsin, USA | collected...
TAATTGCAATGCTTGGTCTATCATGTGCGAACCCAGGTCGTACAACATCCCCGTTCCTTTTACAGGCGTTTCTTTGTGAACTTTATAGCTCAATCCCTCCATATAACGGTCATAGTGCAGCTCAGCTTCTACTATATTTCCCAATAATTTCTTGTTTATAACATCTTTCACAGTCAAGAAATCACTGTCGTAGCGTCTGTTCTGAAAACCGGAAAGCTTTCTTCCTTCTTGTTGTGCAATTGCAATCAACTCTTTGCCTTCTTGCTCGGTGACCGTAAATGGTTTCTCTATTATTACGTGTTTACCAGCACGCAAAGCACATTTAGCAAAGTCGTAATGGGTAATGTTTGGCGTGTTCACTATCACCAATTCTACATCGTCATCAGCCAGCAAAGCCTCATAGCTATCATAAGAAATGGCATCTGGATAATATTGTTGTATGGTCTTTGTGCTACGTTCCCAGCTACCATGAAGGATAAATTGATTGTTGACTGATAAAAATGGACCGTGAAATACTTTGCCCGACATACCGAAGGAACACAAAGCTGCTTTAATGGGGGTGAAACTCATCGTTAGTGTTTTATGATTATTTAAAATAAATGATTTATGCTTCGCAAAGAAACAATAATGCTTTGTAATGAGTGGTAAAAGAAATTTTGTGGTATTAAAAAGGCGAATCATACTTAAATGATTCGCCTTTTTAATGAAGTATCTATCGTGTTAATCTTTTTTTACCGGACTTAAAGTGGCTGGTGGCAACTTACCTACCGGTGTATAATCTTTTTTAAACAATGCAGGCGTCACTTTGGTGCTATCTCCCTGATAAACCCAGGTAATGTTGCCAAAATACTTGCTGAATGCCTTGTTTACTTCAATTGTCTTTAGTTTTTTCATATCGTCGCTGATGGTTAGCGAACGCTTCCAATTGTTGTGTAATACTTCATTGGCAGCAAGCGAAGATGCCTGTGCACTATTGGTTTCTTGCTTATAAAAGAAACTAGTTACATAAGTGGTCTTCATATTCTTCACTTCCTCTTCTGTAAACCCTTCATTTTTTGTTTTATTAATCAGTTTATTAACCACATTAATGTATTTGTCGGGCTCTTTGGTGGTAACATATAAGTTACTTGTAGAGGAGAGTCCGCCATCCAGATAGGCAGCGGGCGCATAGGAAAGTCCATTGTTTGTACGTACTTCCAAGAAGTTTCTATCATAAAAAATTCGCATCGCCAACGCATACGCATTATAATCGGGTGTACCAGGCAATGGCGCACTTGTAACACCTATAATGTAGTTGGTAGCCAGTTCTTTCTTCTCGCTTTTAAAAGAATTTGCCACAGGATGATATGATTGACGTTTAAGCATAAATGGCGCCCCTTGTGGAATTTTATTTAGCAATTCCGTTACGTTCTTTACAATCAAATCCTTTTCCAGATTACCAACTACTACAATCAACATACGGGAACGGGTAAGAATCGATTTATAATACGCTTTAGTTTGTTCTGCAGTTAAGGCAGACACTATTTCTTCTGTTCCTTGTGGACTTTTTGCATAATCCTTCCCTTTAAAAGCTGTTTCTTTTGCCAGTTTGCTGATGGCCGCATCAGGATCGGAGTTTTGTTGCTTCAGGTTATTGATGGCATCTTGTTTAATCCTGTCAAACTCTGTTTTATCAAAGGCAGGAACAGTCAATGCGTCTGTGTACAAAGGCCAGGCGCTTTCAAAATCGCTGGCAATGCAGTTCATGGTAAAGGTTGCATAGTCCATTCCAGCGTTTCCTCCAACATTGGCACTTGCTTTATCCAATTTATTCTTGAACGCATTTTTATCATCTTTTTCCGTTCCACATTCCGTTAAGGCACTAAAGGCAAGGCTTTCTATACCTGCTAGTTTGGCAGGATAATTCTGCACACCCCCTTTAATGATTGTTTGTATTTCCAGTATCTCATTACTCGTTGGCTGTACAATTACTTTTACGCCATTTATCGTTAATTCATACGCTTTTTTACCCTGCGCAAAAGACGATAAGCCAATAATTAATAACCCGCTTATTAATAGTAGCGTATTATATATTTTATGTTTCATAAATAGGTTTTATTTAATTGATTTGAATGAAAATATTTGTGTGCCTTTAATTAATCATTATGGCTTAAAGAATGCATCTGCTTTCAGTGCTTTGTTTGCTTCCGGACTAATAATCATCCCTGCCACATAAGGTTTGTCGGTAACATATTTGGCAACATATCTTTTGATATCTTCCCTTGTGATTGCCTTACAATTTTTGATGTAGTCGGTATTAAACTCATACGAAGCACTGCACCACCAATAGGTAAGATTGTGAGGTAACTCAGAAGGCTTCTCCAAGCCCCTCAAATTGTTTCTACGCAGTGTTTGTTTGGCATCTTCCAGTTGTTCATCCGTAAAATAATCGTCATTTTGCCACATTGCTACCTGCTTCTTTATTTCAGCGGTACATTCCTTCAGCTTATTGGGATTAGGCACAACAAAAATGCTTATCGGGCCCACATATTTGGATGTTTGATAGCTGACACTTGCATAAGACGCCAATCCCGAGTTGATGAGTGCTTGTTGCCATTTGGAAGAATTTAATCCTAAGATGGTACCAAAAACATCGGCTGTAACGGTAGAAACAGAGTCATTTCTAGTATCGGGACCTTGCCAATAGTAATTAATGTAAGGTGTTTGGGCAATGGAAGATTCTTTTATAAAATAATCTGTCTTGGTAAGTGGCGCAAACTCGGGGATAGGATATTTTGTTTGTGGATCTACGCCGCTCGATTCCCAGTTTCCAAAAATACTTTCTACCAATGCAAAGGCAGTTGTATGATCTACGTCGCCACCAACAACCACCAATGAGTTGTTGGGTACATAATATTTGTTTTTGATGATGGTCATCTTCTCGGGCGTGGCCGTATTGATGATGTTATGGTCGCCAATAGGGTTTTTGCGTGTAAACAAATCGCCCCACAGTCTTTTATTACATTCATACCATATCTGAAAGCCCGGGTCGCTTTCATTGCGTTGAAATTCACCATCTACAACCAGTCTTTCCTTCTTCATATCCTCAACCCTAAAGAGTGGGAAGCGGATAGCAGCATTCATGAACTGCAATCCGGCTTTCAGACTGTCTTTATCGAAAGTAAAAAAGTAATTCACCCTTTCTTCTGCTGTGGTACCGTTCCAGATGGCACCAAGTTCTTGGGTACGTTTCAAAAACTTCTCCTGACTAGGATAGGCCTGATTGGCTTTAAAAAACATGTGTTCGAACATGTGCGACAAGCCACTGTATTCTGGTCCTTCGGTGTAGGCACCATTTTTAACAGCAATTTCGATGGTAGCAAGTGGTACTTTGTTGTTTTCTATCACCACTACTTCCAGACCATTGGGCAATTTCTCCCAAAAATACCCTTTAGGCAATCGTGGCTGACTAACGGCAAGTAGTGGCAGCAGCACGGATAAATAGATTCCTTTTTTTAAGTTCATTTTTAGCATTTTTAGTTTAAAGTGTAAAATGTATCGTGTACAATTGGCTAAAGTAGGTATTCGGGTGCAATGATTAACTTTTTGTGTTATAAATTTTATGAACGGAAGGATGAATGGTTGAATGGAGGAGAGATTCAGTAAACAGTGAATAGTGATTTGGGAGGGTGCTAAGGTTCATATCATTTTTTTATTCGGGAAGACACGAATCAAGGCTTCGAAATTCTCTAGACTAAAGTAGTTTAAGTAATCAAAAAAATTGGTTATGGCAGTTTCGTCTAGATTCAGAGTTTGAATGATGGAAGCAAAAATTAAACTATTGCCATCAAAATTGAGAGATGTATTGTTCAATTTAAAAACAATTGGCGCCATCGGTGTACCCTTTTTATTTTTCATATTTTTCTATTTTATCTTATCCATAAAAAAAGCCCCTTAGAACTTTCGCTTTAAGGGGCTTCTTCTTAGTTATGAGTTATGAATTATGAGCGAGGAGTTGAGGGAAACATACCATCTTTATTTACTCATAACTCATAACTCCTTTCCTATTCATTAACGGTTATCGTTACAATGGCACTTACCAAACCCACCACCACATTATTTTTTAGATACCAAATGCGATATTGCCTTGTTTCGGGTACGCCAACCACCAAATTGGGGCGAGGGTCAATAAATTTAGAGCCAGTAACTTCGGTTACGGTAGTAAAAGCAGTTTCTGTTCCACGCTTGCTTTCTATCCTTCCGCCAGTAGCTTGTCCCTTCAAAAAACTGCCGTGTATGGCGCCAGCGTTCGATGCCACTTTCACTTTTGTTGGCTGCACCGTTGACCAATCTATCACAATGTCGCTACCAACTATTTTCAAATCAATACCCATTTCATTGGTGTAGGCAGCATTTGTTTTAATAGAAGCAACCAATGCCATTATCCAAGCAAAAAATCCAAAAGGCACCGTGGTAGTTGGCGCGCCAGCAGGGACATTAAAAACGGGGATTGCTTGTGGCACCGTACCAATAACAGTTGCGTTCAATCCATCCTTGAAAGAAACACAAGTGTGAAAAAAACTTTCTGCCGCAGTCATCATTGCAAAAATGTAGGTGTACATCTTCAATCCATTTAAGATGTAGAGTAGTTGTGCAGATGTTAGCCCTAGTGTTGCGCCATAACCAGTTGTTCCAATGAGTTTGTTGTTGAAATTGATGAGCCAAGTAAGTCTTTCTGCATCTAAATCGGGTAAATAGTAGGTCTTTTTCATTTTTAATAATTTTAAATGTGTTTAAATAAATTTTTAGAATAAACCCTAAAGTGTTCTTTTAGTTAAGTGAGAAATTGCTCTTCTGACTTCGGAAAATGCTTCTCTGAAGTGAGAATTTGCTTTTCCGAAGTCAGAATTTGCTTTTCTGAAGTCAGAAACTGGTTTTCTGAAGTGAGAATTCGCTTTTCTGAAGTGAGAATTTGCTTTTCCGAAGTGAGAATTTGCTTTTCTCAATTGAGAAATTACAATCCCACCAACCATTTTGAACCATTAAAAGAGCTTTTTTGAACGTAAAAGAGGAAATTTTTTGTCTACTGAGTCCGCTAAGAATCCCTTATAAGTTTGGTAGAGAGCGGTGAGACAAGCTGAGAGAAAGTAATTGGGTGACCTTTATGAACCGGTGAATTGAATAATGTTTTCGACTTGGTAAATATAGCGATAGTTTATTTGAATAAAGGAAATAATGTTTTTGGCAAGTTGCTTTTGTGCGTGCCTCTCCAGCACTACATTATACGTTTAGTTTCTTTTTTCTTTCTTTTTCAATTTCTTTGATAGCTTGTTCTAGTGGAATAAATTCTTGTTCCCTATCCATTGCTTTGTAAAACTCCCTTACATCTTCCAAGTCTTCCAATTCTTCAATCAGCTTAGTATATTCCTTTATAGGAAGAACCACAAAGCCATCTTTTACATTATTGTCTAATATTTCAATAGTGTTCCTTACTTTTGCAGCCCGAATTAAAAAAGCTTCGGGTTATTTAAGATGAATTTATTTGTTAAACAACTAAATGCAGATGCCCAGGATAGCGCAGCAACCCCAGAGGTTGAAGCTACCACTGCAACAACAAACGCACCTGTGGAAGAAACCGCAACAGAAGTTGCAGCAGAAGAAACACCAGTAATTGTTGCCGCTGAAGAAGTAGCAGTAGTTGCTGAAGAAGAAACTCCAGTAGCCGTTGCTGCTGTAGAGGAAGCACCAATTGCTGAAGTTGCTCCAGAAACACCCGTTATTGCAGACGAACCTGTAGTAGAAGTGGTTGAAGAAGTAGCAGCACCAGAATTTGTTACTGAACCAGCATCAGTTGAACCCGTAGTTGCTTATCAGCCAGTTGAAGAAGTAATTGCAACTGCACACGACGATTTTGACTGGAGCGTAGACAAACGTAATGTGAGTTTGTACGCAAAAGAAGAAAAAGTAAAGTACGACAAAGTGTATGAAGATACATTCGTACAGATTGAAGACGGTCAGATCATGGATGGTTTGGTTGTTGGATTGACTAAAACAGACGTTGTAGTAAACATCGGCTTTAAAAGTGATGGTCTGATTTCTTTGAACGAATTCCGCGACAATCAAGGTCTTAAAGTAGGTGACTTGGTTGAAGTAATGGTGGTTGAAAAAGAAGATAAAAATGGTAACCTTACCCTTAGCCGTAAAAGCGCTAAGAACTACCGTGCATGGCAACGTATTGTTGAGCTTAACAAAACCGGAGAAGTTGTGTCTGGTTATGTTACCAGCAAAACAAAGGGTGGCTTGATTGTGGAAATCTATGGAATGGAAACATTCTTACCTGGTTCTCAGATAGATGTGAAGCCTGTAGCAGATTACGATCAGTTTGTAGGCAAAACAATGGAATTTAAGGTAGTTAAAATCAATGAAACTATCAAGAATGCTGTTGTATCTCACAAGGCTCTTATCGAAAGCGATATGGAAGCTCAACGTGTGAACATCATGAGCAAACTAGAAAAGGGTCAGGTATTGGAAGGTGTTGTTAAAAACCTTACAGACTTTGGTGCCTTTATGGATCTTGGTGGATTGGATGGTTTACTTTATATCACAGATATTTCTTGGGGTAGAATTTCTCACCCGAGCGATTTGTTGAAAATAGATCAGAAAGTAAATGTGGTTGTATTAGACTTTGATGATGATAAGAAACGTATCAGCTTAGGTTTAAAACAATTAACGCCACATCCTTGGGATGTATTGCCAGCGGATCTTGCAGAAGGTTCCGTTGTTCGTGGTAAAGTAGTGAACATCGAAGATTATGGTGCATTCCTAGAAGTTCAACCTGGTGTTGAAGGTTTGGTACACGTAAGTGAAATTACTTGGGCTAATACACCTGTAAACGCTAAGGAATTCTTTAAACTAGGTGATGAACACGATTCTAAGGTTGTTACTCTAGACAAGGATACTCGTAAAATGAGTTTGTCTATCAAACAGATGACAACGGATCCTTGGGATACCATTGAAAACAAATATGCTGTAGAAAGCAAGCACAAAGGATTGGTTAAAAATATTACTCCTTATGGTGTATTTGTTGAGTTAGAGCCAGGAATTGGTGGAATGATTCATATTAGTGATTTAAGCTGGTTAAAGCGTTTGAATCACCCAAGCGATTATGTGAAAGTTGGTCAGCACATCGATATCATGATTATGGGTATCGATAAAGACAACCGCAAGCTACAATTGGGTCATAAACAACTAGAAGAAGATCCTTGGAGCACATTGGAAGATACTTTTGGAGTAGGTACAAAACACGAAGGTACTGTTACACGTAGGGACGATAAGGGTGCTTTAGTTCAGTTAGCTTATGGTTTGGAGGGATTTGCTCCAGCACGTCATCTTAATAAGGAAGATGGTAAAGCAGTTGTTGCTGAGGAAACATTAGAGTTTGTGGTAATAGAGTTTGACAGAAACGACAAACGTATTCTTTTGAGTCATAGTCGTGTTTGGGAACAAGCGCAAATTGAAGTAAAAGAGTCTGCTAAGAAAGAAGCAAGAGCTGAATCTGAGAAGACGGCGAAAGAAGTGAAAGTTATTCAGGCTAAGGTAGAAAAAACTACTTTGGGTGAATTGAGTGCTTTGGCTGATATCCGTGCTAAATTGGAAGAAGGCGAAAAGAAATAGTATTTCATTCGGTTCTGAATAAAAGAAGCCATCTTGATTTGTCAAGATGGCTTCTTTGCATTTGGCAAATCCTTTAAAGGGACTGGACTGACACTATTGCTTTTTTTGACAATTGTGTATATTGTAAAAATTTTCTTTTTATTATGTTACTAATACCCATATGTTGGTACTAGCGTTAAAGCAAGTTGTAAAGAAGCGTTATTACTTAATTGAAATCCTAAAATTGGGCGTTCAATGTATATAAATCCAATTGTTTTGTTTTTTTGTGCAGCGTGTGTGGGATAAAAACAGTCTTGTGGGTTAAGCAATGGAAATCTGTGGGTAAATTCAATTGTTAATTTCGATAAATGAAGCAGGATAGTGCGGGATGGATAGAAAGAGTAGTCGAATAGATTTGCTTTATAATCAATAAAAACATTCATTATCAGTTCACTAATGCTTGTCGATTTAGTAATTCGAAAATGTCTTTAAAACACCGTGTTAGTAGGTTTCGAAAATAATAGTTACCGATATATGAGGGTTTCGAAAAGAGATTTGTGAAAAGTTATGACTTAAATGTTAAAAAAAGCAAATTCTTCTTGAAATATTGTTCTTAACTATTGTAGAAATGAATAATTATCCTTTACTTGCGGTCAAACCAATATGCAGGATAATTTATCCGAATAGTTGAGTTAAATATTTGTCGGATTCACTGCATTTGGTTATTTAAAATCTATTTTATCGTTATATCAAACTATAACAAGTATTTTAGGTTTGATTTGGATTTAGTTAAACAATAGGTTAAATCAGCAGTTTTTTTAATTTAATAATAAATTTTTATTAAATAGGATGTTTTTTTCGAACTAGAATATATATTTGCCAAATAGTAATTTCATTTTATGATTAAAAATTTTGTGTTTTACGTTTTCGCTGCTCTTCTCGTCGTAGGGTTAGGTAGTTGCAAAAAAGGCAAATCCAAAAGTGGTGTCATTGACGATGGTCAGGTTCACGGGATTTCTCCAAATTCAAAGCCTAGTATGTCTATGCCGTTGGGTATGGTCTATGTTCCTCCAGGGAATTTTCACATGGGGCCTAGCGATGAAGACATCAATTACACTTTCACATCTAGAAACAGAGAAGTTTCTATCCCTGGTTTTTGGATGGATGCTACTGAGCTTACTAATAATAAGTACAGAGAATTTGTTTATTGGGTAAGGGATTCCACAGTAGCTGTAATGCTTGGTGCTCCTTATTATGATACAATTGTGCATTGGAAGCAATTGAAGACAGTTAAACTTGATGACGCTAAATTCAAAGATCAGCTGTCAAGTGCAGGTTATTTTATAAAGGTTGATGCTCAAGGTACAAAACCTTTCTTCAATCCTGAAAAGTTGATATATGCTTACACTGAACCTGATTTTCAGGAACTAACTAAAGCTGAGAATAGGGAGGCTTTCAAAACGAATCCATTGCCTTTTTTCAAAAAGCGTAAAGTAGCGGCTTACCCAGACACAACAGTCTGGATGAGAGACTTCTCTTATTCTTACAATGAACCAATGACAAAGAGATACTTTGCTCACCCTTCATTTGGAAATTATCCGGTAGTTGGTGTAAATTGGAAGCAAGCGCAAGCATTTTGTAATTGGAGAACAAAAAAATTAAACAGTTATTTGGAATCAAAGAAAATGGCTGTTGAGAGTGACTTCAGATTGCCAAGTGAAGCAGAGTGGGAATATGCTGCTAGAGGTGGAAGAAGTAGTTCTATGTATCCTTGGGGTAACTACTATCTCAGGAACAAAAAGGGTTGTTTACTTGCAAACTTTAAGCCTGGTAGAGGTAACTACGCAGAGGATGGCGGTTTCTACACAGTTCGTGTTGATGCTTATTGGCCTAATGGATATGGTCTATACAACATGGCGGGTAATGTGGCAGAATGGACTAATTCTTATTTTAATGAAGGAGCTTATAACATAGTTCATGACATGAGTCCTGATTTGAGGTATGACGCAAAAGATTCTGACCCTCCACGAATGAAAAGAAAAGTTGTTAGAGGTGGTAGTTGGAAAGATGTTGGTTATTACCTACAAACAAGTACAAGAAATTATGAATATCAAGACACTTCTAAATCTTACATAGGTTTTAGATGCGTAATTGATTTGGTACCTAGACGTTAATATTTTAAATTTTCAATACTTCACAAACATTAAACATTTCACTTAACAATTAAAAAGAAACAACATGTCAGCAGGTTTAACAAAAGGTCAAAACAGATTACTAAACATCTTTGTGTGTTTTGGTGCATCAATTGTTATCATTGGAGCTTTATTTAAAATTCAACACTATCCAGGGGCAAGCATATTCCTTCCTATTGGGTTGGGTACAGAAGCACTGATATTTGTTGTTTACGGGTTATTGCCTCCTCCAGATGCAGGACATGCTGAAGCTCCGTTGGAAAAAGTTCAAGGAAACACTGCTCTGAAAACTATGGAAAAAATGTTGGCTGAAGCAGATATCACTCCTACAAGTTTAGCAAAATTGGGAGATAATTTCAAGAAATTGGGATCTACTGTTTCTAATATTGGAGAAATAAGCGATGTTGTTAAATCAACTTCTGATTTTAGTTCAAAGACTAAATTGGCTGGTGAGTCTTTTGCAGCAATTACAGGTGCTGTTAACCAAGCTACTGCTTCTTTCTCTTCTTTGAGTGGTGCTGCTGAGTCTACTAAACAATTCCATGGACAAGTTCAAAACTTGACTAAGAACCTTGCTTCTATCAATACAATATATGAGATGGAATTGCAAGAAAGTAATAACCACTTAAAAGCAATCAACCAGTTTTATGGCAAGCTTTCTCAAGTTGCTACAACTATGGAAGGTACAGCTGTAGATGCTTTAAAGGCAAAAGAACAAATTGGTACTTTAGCCAATAACTTAAGTAAACTAAATCAAGTTTACGGAAATATGTTAACTGCAATGCAAGGAAGGGCGTAATGATAGTTGCTAACTATTGTTATAATCATTTTTTAATATTTAAATAATTAAATTAGTATGTCATTACCTAAAGAGCCCCGGCAGAAGATGATTAACGTGATGTATTTGGTGTTAACGGCTTTGTTAGCTCTGAACGTATCTGTTGAAATCTTAAATGCCTTTAAGACAGTTGATCGTAGTTTGAATAATTCTAATACTGCAATTGATGAGAAAGATAATACATTGTTTGCTTCTTTCAAGGAGATGCTGAGCAAGAATGAAACTAAAGATTCTGCAGCTATATGGTTTCCTAAAGCAAAAAATGCGAAAGACTATTCTGATGATGCAATCAACTATATAGAGGATTTCAAAAAGCAATTGATAGCTGCTTCAGATCCTGAGCCCGCTAAAGACGGAAAAGAAGCTACCTACAATTATCAAAATACAGATGCCTCAACACATTTGCTTGTTGAAGGACCAGTAGGTGAGAAAAATGGTGAAGAGTTGCTTAAGAAGTTGACTGATTACAAGGATAAGATGTTGGGAATTGATCCAGAGGTGGCTTCTTTACAGTTGCCATTGGATTTATCAGTCCCCCCTTCTTTGAACGAAAAGGGAGCAAAGCAAATGCCATGGGCTTACACCTATTTTCACATGACTCCAACTGTGGCTGCTGTTACAATATTGGATAAGTTCGAAAATGATATCAAGAACAGTGAATCTCAAGTTGTTGAATTCTGTCATAAAAAAATTGGTGCTGTTAAGATTGTGTACGATAAATTCCAAGCTATTGCAAGTCAAAGTTCAGAATATCTAATGCCTGGTCAAGAGTTGACAATAACTGGTGGTGTTGGTGCTTTCAGTAGCGCTGCTCAACCTACTGTATCTGTTGATGGCTCTTCAGTTCCATTAGGGCCAGACGGAACAGCTTTATACAAAACAACAGTTGGAGGTCCTGGATCTTATACTAAGAAAGTAACTATAACCTTCAAAAAGCCGAATGGTGAATTAGCAACTTTGGATAAAGAAATCAAATACACAGTAGGTTCTCCTACAGGTGCTAGTGTAAGTGCTGATGCGACTAAAATATTCTACATAGGACTTGACAATCCAGTTACTGTTTCTGGTGGTACAAAAGGAGCTGAAGCAACTACTGCTACAATAGATAATGGTACAATAACAAAGGGTACTGAGCCAGGAAAATATTCCGTAAGGGTTACCGGTGGTACATCTGCTATCATTACTGTTACTGTTGATGGAAAGTCAACTCCATTCAATTTCAGGGTTAAGCCAATTCCTGATCCTGTGGCAATGGTTGGCCGTAGCAAGGGAGGTAAACTTTCTGCAAATGAGTTCAAATCTCAGCAAGGTCTAAGGGCTGATTTGGAAAACTTCATTTTTGAAGGTGTAAAGTATAACATTACTAGTTATACGCTTTATGCTACAGGTAAAGGATTTACTGAAAATCCTGGAATTGCCCAAAATAATGGGGCTGCATTCACACCAGAAGCTAGAAGAATTATTGACAGGTGTGTAAATGGAACTACTGTTACTTTCGATGACATTAAAGCTGTTGGTCCTGATGGAAGGACTAGAAGTTTGCCTTTGATTGGTTTTAACTTAACAAACTAAATATGAAGAACGTTTCTTTTTTCTTTACTGTACTGCTAGTTGTTTTATTGAGTAGTATTTCGAATGCTCAGAGAAAGACAACTAGGAGAACAACTACTAAGAAGCCAAGTACAACGAAGAATTCTACGCAGGCTCCTGTTTCTCAGCCTGCTCCAGAACAGACTAGTAATACTAAGCCTGCTGCATCTGTTCCGTATGTACATGTGCTAGCTGCTGGCTCTGGTGGTGGTATTAATGATACTGCTAAAGTGTCTTTGCGTAGTGATAATGTTGTAACAAAAAACTTTGTAAAGGATAGAACTCCTCTTGCTTATAAAAATATAAGGGAAGATGATGCTGTTTACAAACAGCGTATATGGAGGGAAATAGATTCACGTGAAAAAGTTAATCTTCCTTTCAGATATTCTTTGGTTGAAGATAATGGTAGTCAAAGATTTGTTTCTATTTTATTGAGTGCAATCCGTAATGGAGTTACTGCTTTCGATCCTATAGATGACAGATTTACTACTCCTTTAACAACAGAACAAGCGCTTGGAACTTTGTCATCCGGAAAGCCTGATACTATTCCTGTTCAAGATTTGGATGGTAATATTGTTAAGTATAACATCATGACTAAAGAACCTAGTCTTGACTCTGTATATAAATTTAAAATAAAAGAGGAAGTTGTTTTTGATAAAGAGACTTCTGTTTTATACACTAGAATTCTTGGAATTGCCCCTGAAATGCCAATAACATTATCTGATGGAACTTCACTAGGTCAAATGAGAACCTTGTTTTGGTTGTATTATCCAGATTTGCGTCCAACTTTGGCGAAATATGAAGTTTATAACCCAAAAAACTTCGGGGCAAGAATGAGTTGGGAAGATTTATTTGAAAGCAGAATGTTCAGTAGTTATATCACTAAATCAACGCTAGATAATCCTTTCGATCAGTCTCTGAAAGAAAAGTATGGAAAAAACACTTTATTTGCTCTATTAGAAGGCGATGCTATCAAAGAAAAAATATTTAACTACGAACAAAGTCTGTGGTCATATTAATTTAATTCTAATTTTTTAATTTCTCAAAAAGAATCTATGTCAGACGTTAAGGTTTCTGTTAGTCAAGGAAAGTCGGCAACTGCCACACCAGTTAAAAAAGGAGGCAATATTATTTCTTCAGTTGCGCCACTTGTTTGTATTATTTTAGGATATTTAATTTGGAGATTTGTTATCGGAAATCCAGATAACTTTTCTAAACCAGATACTACTGGCGCTTGGTTTTGGCCTACACATGAAGGTCCAAAGAGTGGGTTTTCAAAAATGTATTTGGGTGGTATCATCGTTCCTATCTTGATTGGTTGTTTTCTTACAGTTTTGACTTTTGTTATCGAAAGATTATTGACTGTTGTTAAAGCAGCTGGTACTGGTAATATTGCTGAATTTATCAGAAAAGTTCAATTTCACTTAGCTAACAAAGAAATAGATAAAGCTATTGCTGAATGTGATAAACAAAAGGGTGCTGTAGGCAATGTTATGAAAGGTGGTCTTCACAAGTACAAAGAAATGATCACTAATACCGAATTAACAACTGAACAAAAAGTGTTAAATATTCAAAAAGAAGTCGAAGAAGCTACTGCTTTGGAATTGCCAATGCTTGAGAAGAATCTTGTATTCCTTTCTACTATTGCTTCTGTAGCTACTTTGTTAGGTTTGTTAGGTACTGTATTAGGTATGATTAGATCGTTCTCAGCACTAGGAGATAGTGGTGGTGGAGAAGCTGCTCAGAAATTATCACAAGGTATTTCTGAAGCCTTGTATAATACCGCTTTAGGTATCGGTACATCAGCTATCTCAATTATTATGTACAATGTATTCACTACAAGAATTGATTCTATCACATACGGTATCGATGAGTCTGGTTTTACTTTGACACAGAGTTTTGCATCAAACTATAAGTAATTTAAATAGATTATATGTCACGTCCTAAGTTACCCCGTAAGAGTACTTCTATTGACATGACAGCTATGTGCGATGTGGCTTTTCTGTTGTTGAGTTTTTTCATATTAACAACAAAGTTTAAGCCTTCTGAAGCTATAACTGTTGTTACACCAAGTTCTGTTGCTTCAAAGGTTGCTCCCGATAAGGATATTGTATTGATTACAATTGATAAAAACGGTAAAGTATTCTTGTCAATTGATGATGAGTTAAAAAAGCAGTATATAGCTGGAGCCTTAAATTCTGAGAAGAATTTGAATATTGATGTTGCTGCTTTTAAAAAAGCTACTTTCTTTGGAACAAGTTTCTCTCAAATACCTTCTTTTCTGACTATTCCTGAAGCAGATAGAAAAGGAAATCTATTGCCTGGTATACCTTGTAAGGACAGCACCCAGAATGAGTTGGTTGAATGGCTCAAGATTGTTAATGATGCATATCAAGGTCAAAAGATGAATTTGTTGCTTAAAGGAGATAACTTGGCCAAATACCCATCTTTTAAGAATGTTATCTATGCTTTTAAGAAAAATAATTTCTTGAAATTCCAGATGGTAACTAACCCTGAAACAGTGCCAGTTGGTTCTGATTTGTATAACCTACATCAGAATAAATCTGATTCTAAGGTTGAATAATTTAGTTAATCTAGGTTAAAATATATTTATTATGGCAGAATTAGATACCTCGGGTGGTGGCCACAAAAAGGGTCCCGGTGTAAAGAAAAGTAAGAAGCTATCAACTAGAATTGACTTGACTCCGATGGTTGACCTTGGTTTCCTGTTAATCACCTTCTTTATCTTTACCACAACAATGAGTCAGCCAACTGCCTTTAAGTTGAATTTGCCTAAAGAAGCTGATGACCATAAGGATGATACAAAAATTAAAAATTCTGGAGCTTTCACTATACTTTTAGGAAAAGACAATAATGTTTTCTACTATGAAGGTATTCTAGATCCTGCTGGAAAGAACTTCAAGAGTTCTAATTTTAAAGACATCAGGAATGCGATAATTGACAAAAAACGTCACACTGAGGATAAAGATTTCTTTGTGGTAATTAAGCCTAATGATGAAAGTAACTATAAAAATGTGATTGACATTCTGGATGAAATGGCCATAAATGTTGTAAAACGTTATGCTTTGGTTGACATTTCTGAAGGAGAAAATCAATTGGTATTGGCTACTGAAAAAGCAGGTACACCGGCAAGTAATTAGACGAATAGTTTAAATTTAAAACATTATCTTAAACTAATGGAAGTAAATAAAATATTATCCGCAGATATACTGGACATAATTTTTGATGGTAAAAACAAAAGTTATGGTGCCTATGATTTGCGTAAAACTTACAATAAAAGAATTACTTACGCTTTAGTTGGAACTATTTCAATTTGCATTTTTATTTTTCTTGTTATATTTCTAGCAAATAATTTTCATTCTGAAAAGAAAGCGGAGATAATTGTACAAGATGTGAATCTGGAAGATTTGAAAAAAGACG
>Ga0007818_1000264_pt1 | contig 15530 bp, 7 predicted proteins | sample CryBogCBE08Jun09_FD_71221 | JGI IMG/M metagenome (GOLD analysis project Ga0007818, IMG submission 71221) | Freshwater microbial communities from Crystal Bog, Wisconsin, USA - CBE08Jun09 | ecosystem: Environmental > Aquatic > Freshwater > Lake | place: Crystal Bog, Wisconsin, USA | collected...
AGTTCCAGTAAACGCCACTTCCCTTGTAGGTAAGGTAATGGTCAAAGCCAAAATCGGCAGGAGTAAGTGGCAATTGTCCCCATTTGCCAATAGATGCACACACATAGCCTGCTTGCTTTAATACTTTTGGAATCATCGTTTCCATTTGTGGTGTAAACTTTCCTGTAGCATCTTGGTTGGTAGCCCCTGTGTGAAAAGCATATCTACCAGTAAGAATCATGGCGCGCGAAGGCCCACACAAGGCAGCCGTGTACATGTGTGTATAGCGCACACCCTGATTAGCCAACTTATCAATATTGATTGTCTTGTAATTGTCGCTACCATTACAGCTGGTTTCGCCATAGCCATAATCATCAGCAAGCATAAATACAATGTTTGTTTTAGCATTTTGTGCAACTGCATTCAGCGCAGCAAAAGCAAACAGGGTAACCGATAAAATCTTTTTAAAAGACATAAGGCAAACTTTTTTGAATAAATAATTAGTGCTAATCAAGCTAAATCTTGATTAGTATGAGGGGGTAAAGTTATTGGGTTGAGGGATGATACAAGTAAAAATCTACGGCATCGTTTCCGATTGAGGGAGAGTTCACTTCATTTACATCGGCTAAGGACATTAGGGACGTTAATGGTTAGTGATTAGTGTGAGACACTTGGAGTTTATACTTACTGAGCACTAAGACCAAAAATAAACAAGGGCATCCTGTTTTAGGATACCCTTATTTGTGCTTTATCTGATTGAGCATTGACTAAACGACACATTACAGGGTTTTATCTTAGCGAATTCCAGTTAAAAACTGGTTTGACTAATAGACACGAGTGACCGGCTATCGCCGAACACTCGCGCCAGTGGGAAGTTCAAATACGCTTAATTATTTTAGTCTGTGGGCTTAAAGGTAAATAATTGATAAATGTATAGTACAATCTGTGCTTTTGATTCTACTAAATATTCGTTTTTGAATTTGTAAAAAAAAGTAACATATTTTAGCCGATTTGTTTTAACATACCTTATTTGAAACTTTTTAGTGCCAATGAATCTAGTTAATTTCTTTATCAATAAGTTGCCTAACGCCGAAGGATTAGAGGGAGTGATAAATACCTTTTTTAGGATGGAGAACTATCCAAAGGGAACTCATCTCTTGAAACCAGATAAGTTCTCGCTTAAACTAATGTTCTTAGAAAAAGGTATTGTAAGGAGCTATTACGAAAAAGGGGATAGAACTATTACGCACCTGTTCTGGCAAGAGAATTCTTTTTTTGGTCCGATTGAGTCTCTATTTTACAATGCCCCATCCAAATATGGTTTTGAGGTGTTGGAAGATGCTACTTTACAAGTTATTGATTTTCCCGATTTTGAGAATCTGTTAGACAAAGTACCAGGGTTAGAAAAAATGGTTCGTTTGCATTTAGTGCATGTAGTTAAACACACCTCAGACAAGTTGTACGCCTTACAATTTGAAGATGCTGAGAGCCGATACAAAATGATGATGGAGCAATACCCCGATTTACTTTTACGGGTTCCACTCGGCCATATTGCTTCGTATCTTGGCATTACCCAGCAAACACTGAGTGTAATAAGAGCCCGGAAATAACTGTATTACCCTAAACAAAACCTTTTTTTTTAATCTATCTTAAAAAGCAACCAGTTCAATTTGCCTTTTTTTGTAGCCATTGGATTATTGCATGATAATCAATGTACAGTTGGTAGGTTTTCTTGATTATTACATTATAATCAGTAGCCTTAATCTCATTTGTAATAAGCTATAAAAAAATGAAAAGAACAGTTCCGCTCCTCAATGATATAGTTGTAAGGGTCTCTAGAAAAGCTATTGCTGTAATACTATTTATATTGGTATTTAATGCTAAAGGGTATACCCAGAATTTTGATTCTTATACCCCTAAAATAGTTTCTAATGGAACGGTAGTAACAATAACGGGACGCAATTTCAATGGTAAAACACTTTCCTCTGTTGATGGAGCAGCAATCTGGAATATGGGAGCAAATCCAAAAGTTTACATTGTGTGTACTAATTGGCAAATAGTTGATGATAATACAATCAAAGTCACAATAGGAGCTGGTAATAGCGCCTATACTAGGATACAACTCCATTTTACTGATGGTGGAGGTATATGGCTCAATGCAGATGGACTTAGGTATGTTACTGCTTCCACTATCAACACCCAACCTACCGCAAGTAATATAGTATATGGGCAAACATTGGCTAATTCTACATTAAGTGGGGGGGCAGCAAGTGTGCCAGGTACATTTACTTTTACTTCCCCAAGTATAGCACCGGTTGTAGGTACTGCTAGCCAAAGTTATACTTTTACGCCAACAGATAACGTCAATTACACGACAGTTAATGGCACTGTAAACGTTACAGTAACAAAAGCAACCCCAAATCTTACCCCAACTTTAGGTAGTTATACCTACAATGGTTCTGCTCAAGGGCCTGTTTCTGTAACTGGTAGTTATGGCACTGGTGGACTTACCTGGAGTTACGCGGGATCAGGAAGCACGAGCTATGGTCCAACAACAACTTTGCCCACCAATTCAGGCTCCTACACTGCGACAGTTTCTGTTGCTTCGGATGCCAATTATAACGCAGGTACTTCTAGTCCAGTGGCATTCAGTATCGGTAAAGCTTCTTTAAGCATCACTGCCAACAGCCAAATTGTTTCTTACAGTACTCCATCCAGTACGGTAACCAATTCAGGAAGCTACACTATTACAGGATTTGTGGGTACGGATAATGCTTCTGTAATATCAGGCAATCCAACTTATACCACTACTTATACTGCCTCTACTACTGCTGGGGCGGGTGGTGTAACCATTACACCCGTTGTTTCTGGCTTATCCACTGCCAATTATACTTTTAATGCAGTTGCAGGTAGCATTACTGTTATGGGATACACGCTTGATAAATTGGGTTTAACCAATGCTACCACTGCAAATGCTGCTTATAGTCTTCGTTTGCTTGCTACTAGTTACGCGGGACCTTTGGTGCGGATTACTACCGATGGGGGTACTAGTTACTATGATGTGTATCCGGATGCGGCTAGTGGAGGGTTTAGTGTTAATTGTAAAATTTCGGCTCCAGTTTCCTCCTATAATGCAAGTGTTGCTGCAGCAGGAACAAGTGTATTGAATACTTTAATCACAGCTAATACTACCAATGCTACCGTAGCTATCTGGTACGACCAAAGTGGAGGTGGTAATAATGCGATGCAGGGAACAATTGCAAATCAGCCAGCAATTATAGCTTCTGGAGTTATTTATACACGTAACGGAATTCCTGCAATATACTTCAATGGTTCTTCCTCCAATTTAGCTCAAAGTACTGTAAACGTTTCTTCTTCCTATACATTAAATGCCGTGGGTGCTCTTAATATTGTTAGTGGTTCTTATCAAAGATTGATAAATGTAGCTAATACTCTGGATTCCTATGGTTTTTTAGGCACATTAAGCGGAAAATATGCCACATTTGTTGGCAATGGATCATCTTGGAATGATGTAAATGCCAATGCAACTGCCGCTTCTGTTAATGCTAATAACGCTATCCTGTCAATGGTTGTTTCCCAAGGTAGCACTGGGCTATTGCCATTTATAAATGGAGTAGCTCAGACTGCCAAAAATGGTACGAGTGCTGCTTGTACAGGTCTTAACATCGGAGGCTATTATGGATCCTATAATCAGCTTTGGAATGGATATGTTTCGGAAGTAGATCTCTTTGCGTCCGCTTTGCCAAGTATATCAAGAGTGGCAATGGAAAATAATCAGGTAGCATATTATTTCAAACCAACTATTACCACGCAACCAGCTACTTCTTCTCAAAGTATTGTATATGGCAGCAGTGCTACTACATTAACTGTTTCGGCAACAACCTCCTATGGTACCATCAGTGGCTACCAATGGTATAGCAGCACAAGTAGCTCTAACAGTGGGGGTACATTAATTTCCGGAGCAACTACTACCTCTTATACACCTCCGGTTTCTGCTGTTGGAACTACTTACTATTATGTTGTAGCTACCAATTCTTACGGAAGCACCGTTACCAGTAATGTGTCTGGTGCTGTTACTGTTATCGCTATTATGCCTGTAGTTTCTCCAATAATAGGTACTTACACTTACAATGGTTCTGCTCAAGGGCCTAGCTCAGCAACAAACACTGGTACAGGTACTTCATATACATACAGCTATGCAGGTACTGGTAGCACAGTGTATAGTGCAAGTGCTACCGCTCCTGCTCCTGCTGGTACTTATACAGTAACCGCTACAGTAGCAGCTAACGGTAATTATGCTTCAGCAAGTTCTTCTGCAACAGCGTTTACTATTGTAACTGCTCCTCTTATTATCACAGCTTCTGCACAAAGCAAAACTTACAGTGCTGCACAATCTTTGGGTACAAGTTCTTTTTCAACTAGCGGTCTGGTTGGCACTGATGCAATAAGTTCAGTAACCCTAACAAGTACAGGAACTGTTAACACTGCGGCTGTTGGTGTTTATTCAATCGTTCCTAGTGCAGCAGTTTTCTCTGCTGGATCAAGCAGCAATTACGCAATCAATTATTCCAATGGAGCACTAACCGTAAATGCTGGTGTAGCTGGTATTTGGGTTGGGTTATCAAGTTCTGATTTCAATCTATTGTCTAACTGGCAAAGCTATTCTTCACCTACTGCTGCAATAAATGTTACCATCTCAGCAGGAACACCTTATGCTCCAGTTCTTTCAGCAACTACTACTATCAACAATTTAAGCCTAGAAAGTGGAACAACACTGGGGCTTAATAGTCAGTCTTTCACTATCAATGGTGCTGTTACTGGTTCTGGAACCATCACTTCTACTTCTGCTTCCAGCTTGACTTTGGGAGGTGCAGCAGGTACACTCAACTTCACATCTGGTAATAATACGATACAGAAACTTACCTTAAATAGTAGTGCGACAGCGACCTTGGGTAATCAGTTAAACATAGTTGGTGGTTCAACACCTGGAGCAGTGACAATTGGTATCGGCGCAACGCTAACCACAGGAGGGAATCTGGTACTTAAGTCGGATATCAATGGTACAGCAAGAATCGCTCAATCTGCGGGTAGTATTTCTGGTAATGTTACGGTGCAACGTTATATTCCTGCTAAGACAGTTCGTAAATATAGTTATATCGGCAGCCCTGTTACAGCGAGTGTGCGTAACAGCTGGCAGCAACAGATTTATGTTTCCGGTTCAGGAACTGGTGGTATACCTTGTGGTGCAACTTCGGGAGATGGAGGCACAACTGATAAGTACAATAGCAATGGATTTGATGCAACTTTTTTAAATAAAAGCACCATTTACAACTATGTAGCTTCACCTGTTAATGGCAGCAGATATGTTGGTATTGCGAATACAGAATCTACCAACCTAACACCTGGAACAGGTTACATTGTGAACATTCGCGGAAACAGGAACAGTGGGACAGTTAACTGTGATAATCAGCTTAAATCAGACTTTTATGCTGCTCCAGAGGCGGTTACGCTGAGTGCAATGGGTACTGTGACTACAGGCAGTCTTACTGTTGCGCTGAATAATCCTGCGGTACATGGCTTCACCCTGTTGGCAAATCCTTATCCTAGCCCATTAAGCTTTAGTGCTTTTCAAGCGGATAATAGTAATATCAACAACAACATGTGGACCTACAGCCCATTCTGTAACGGTAACTACACCACCTATTCTAATGGTGTGATTACCAATGCTGCAATAGGTTTCGATAATGCCAGCGGTAATTATCTGGCAAGTGGACAAGCCTTCTTTGTGCAGGCTAATACAGCAGGAAACGTTACTTTCCAAGAGTCTCATAAGGCGACAGCAACTATTCCTAATACCAAGTACTTTGGTAATAATGCCAGTCAGTTGCTCCGTATTGGTCTGAGGTCAATAGTAGACAACAGCTTGTTGGATGAAATAGTGGTACGCTACAGTTCCAATGGAAGTAGTAGCTATACGCCAAGTTGGGATGCTAGCTCACTAAGCAATGCAAATCAAAGTCTTGCATCCTTGAAGGGTTCAAAAAGGTTGGCAATCGCCACCCATCCAAGTGTAACGGATCTGGATGCGACACAACTTTCTATGAAGAGTAATGCGACTGGAACATACAGATTATCCTTCAGTGACTATCAAGGTTTAGACCACTCACAAAGTATCACGCTAGTAGATAAGTTCCTAGGAACAACACAAGACATCAGGACTAATCAAGCCTACGATTTCAACATAACAAGTGATACTGCTAGTGTGGGTAACAATCGCTTTGTGGTATTGGTAGGTGCAGCAAGTACTTTGCCGGTGAACTTCACCGCTATCTCTGCAACCAAAGCAGGGGAGAAGGTGAATGTACAATGGCGCATTGCGAATGAAGCAAGCATTGCTGGCTACGAGGTGGAAAGAAGCATGAATGGCACTGCATTCAGTACCATCACTACCAAGAAAGCGGCGGGCACAAATAGCTATTCAATAGCAGATGCAAGCCTTCCAGCTAATGCAACTACTTTGTATTACCGCATCAAGGCAATTGGCACAGACGGAACTACCAAATACAGCTCTATTGCTAAACTCACCACTCACCACTCACCACTCACCACTATTGCTATCTATCCCAACCCAGTTCAGCGTAAGCTCAATAGTACGCTTAGCAATGCAGCAACAGGCAACTACGACGTTCGTATTACCACCGTAGCAGGCAAGGAAGTATACAATAGAGCAGGAACTACAATCACAGATGGCAAGCTAAGTCTCGATGCAAGCAATCTCGCAAGTGGTGTCTATCTGTTGGAACTAACCGACAAGCAAGGTATTAGGCACCAGGAGAAGTTTGTGAAAGAGTAGTTTTAGTTATTAGTTATTAGAGAGAATAGTTTTAGTGAATACATACAGAAAGCACTTGAGTAATATTTATGAGAAGTTAAATATCAAGAAAGTCGCAGCATTGCAAAACGTAGCTGATAGGTTGGGATTGATAAGTACGTAAGCATAAGCATTTGATGATTTGTCCCCCCATCTCCCAAAGTGGATATTATAGGTGACTTATAACTGCTGGAAAGAATATGATTAAAATTAAAAATGGCATTGTGCTTTTCATAGTCTACTCTTGCATCAGATAAGCGGAAAAGAAAAAGCCCCGCTCTTCACGGTAAGTTCTAAAGTTTATGGTTGAGCATTATAAAATTGAATGTTCGCCAACAGCATTGCTAACTACTTATTAGGTTGAAAGTTAATTAACACTTAAAACTTAAAGTTATGGCAACGCCAATTACAGTTACAGCACCAATCACTACAGCACAATTTATAACGATGGATACCAATACTGCTTCAAATGAAGTAATATTGACCGCAGCAAAAGTGACTCTTACTTCTGCGCAAATAAAAAGCAGACTCGGCGTGTCGGTTATCAGAACATCGGAAATTACTGACGTAGACACTTCTCTTGTGAAAACAAATACTGTGTCGGTGCCTAGTACTTTGGATATCACTGTTTATCACGCTGATATTTCGTATCTGGCTAATCTTAAACTAAGACAAGCCGTGCTGTTGCAACAGTATAATGAAATAACGACCCTAGTGGAAGTGGCTCAACACAATTTGATGATTAAGACGAATTCTATTTTGACAAATGCACGAGTGGTGGCAGAAACGGATAAAGGTGTTGCCGATGCCATGGTGGTATTGGATGCGAAGTATTTTACTCATACTCCTGCTAGTGCTGGCATTGTTCATGCCATTGTTGAAGCTGGTGTTATTGGATTGTCGGGCATTAATCCATTGAGAACATTTACTAATACGGAGAAAGCAATGTTGTCTATATTGAATGTAGGTGGTAGTGCTGCAAACACCGTAAGAGTAAATGGATTTACTAGTGTTGTTTTGCCTGCCACTTGGGTGAATGTGGTTGTTACTAACCTGAGTTCTACGGATGCTGGTGGTTTTGAGGTGTTTATGAAATGAGGTTTTAATTAATAATTGATAATTGAAAAGGGTATCGCAACAAATGCGATACCCTTTTTTGTTGGGGGGAACCCCCTGCCCCCCAAAGGGGGTTCTGGGTCGATTGCATCAATAGGTATTTTACAGGTGTTGGGATTGACTAATTTGTTGGGAGAAGAATAACCGCAGAGATTCGCAAAGTTCTTGACACAGAGAAGCACAGAGGGAGGCTATTTTAGATAGGAACGTTGCACTTTAAGGACACAAAGCGTTGACTTTTTAGTCAATTGTATAGCTTGGAAGGTGCATTGCATCGCTCGCGAAGCCAATTGATTAGGTTAGTTAGGTTAATCGCTTCTCTCATCAAGTCAATTGATCCTAATAGGTAAGCCAATCGATTATGTCAAGTAGGTTGATTGATTATGTTAGGTAAGCCAATTGATCATGTCAAGTAGGTTAATTGATCCTATTAGGTAAGCCAATCGATTATGTCAAGTAGGTTGATTGATTATGTTAGGTAAGCCAATTGATCATGTCATGTAGGTTAATCGATCCTATTGGGTAAGCTAATTGATTATGTTATGTAGGTTAATTGATCATGTCAAGTAGGTTAATTGATTATGTTAGTTAGGTTAATTGATCCTATTGAGTAAGCCAATTGATTATGTCAAGTAGGTTGATTGATCATGTCATGTAGGTTAATTGATTATGTCATGTAGGTTAATTGATCCTATTGAGTAAGTTAATTGAGTGGCATGGGTTGACTATTAGTAATGCTTAATCACTATTGAATTTTGTACCTCGCCCTGTTTTTATGGCATCCAGCTAGGTATAATATTACCCAATCGGACTCACTTTACTGCTAAAAAGGATATTTTGCCCTCATCGTAATCGCCTGACCCTTGTCATAATGAATAGTTTGGATTTTATCAAATAAAAATGCTTCATAATTACTCTCCTTTTATATAACCACCGCACATTATATATTTGCAGCCTTATGAGTACACAATCTGAAAATGTTTTTCAAGCGATTATCTCCCACGCCAAAGAATATGGCTTCGTTTTTCCTTCTAGTGAAATTTATGACGGACTGAGTGCCGTATATGATTATGGCCCTAATGGGAGTGAACTGAAAAAGAATATCCGCGACTATTGGTGGAAGAGTATGACGCAGATGCACGAGAATATTGTGGGCATTGACGCCGCTATTTTTATGCACCCAACTACTTGGAAAGCGAGTGGGCACGTAGATAATTTTAGTGATCCGATGATTGACAACAAGGACAGCAAAAAACGCTACCGTGTAGATCATTTGATTGAAGCGTATGCCGAGAAGCTGGCACACGAGGGTAAGAAAGAAGAAGAATTTGCTGTGCTAAAGAAAATGGATGAACTATTGGCTGCTGATGATTTTGCTGGATTGAAGCTTTTTATTGATGAAAATAAAATTACTTGTGCCATCAGTGGCACTTGCAACTGGACAGAAATCCGTCAGTTCAACCTGATGTTCTCTACAGAATTTGGTGCGATTGCTTCGGACAATCCCGATGATAACAAGGTATACCTACGTCCAGAAACGGCTCAAGGCATCTTTGTAAACTTCCTGAATGTTCAAAAGACAGCAAGGATGAAGATTCCTTTTGGGATTGCACAAACAGGTAAAGCCTTTAGGAATGAGATAGTAGCCCGTCAGTTTATTTTCCGTATGCGTGAGTTTGAACAGATGGAAATGCAATTCTTTGTCCGCCCTGGCACAGAAGGTTTCTGGTACAAATTCTGGAAAGAAGCCCGTTTGCAATGGCATCTTTCTTTGGGATTGAGTGCAGACAAATACCGTTACCATGACCACGTGAAGTTGGCGCACTATGCAAAAGAAGCTTGTGATATTGAATTTGAATTTCCTTTTGGATTTAAAGAAGTAGAAGGTATCCACTCTCGCAGTGACTTCGATTTGAGTCAGCATCAACTGTACAGCAAAAAGAAAATGCAGTATTTTGATAATGATATTGATGATGCAACCGGCAAAGCTTATGGCAATTACGTTCCTTATGTGGTAGAAACTTCTATTGGTCTAGATAGGATGTTCTTATTGATTTTGGCTAATTCATACGAAGAAGAAACCATCACTAAAGAAGATGGTAGCACGGATAGTCGTGTGGTTTTACATATCCCTGCCAAAATCGCCCCTAACAAACTGGCGATTCTTCCGCTGACCAAGAAAGATGGTTTGCCAGAATTGGCAAGGGAACTGATGGACGAATGCAAACCTTATTTCAAATGTTTCTTTGAAGAAAAAGATGCAATAGGTAAGCGTTATCGCAGACAAGATGCTATTGGTACCCCATTCTGCGTAACCGTAGACCATCAATCATTGGAAGATAGAACCGTTACCATCCGTTACCGGGACAGCATGTTGCAAGAACGTATTTCGATGGATCAGGTGCGGGAATTGGTATTGAGTGAGATAATGTAAGTCCCTAGTCATAAGTCGTAAGTCATAAGTAGTAAGCAATAGGAAATAAATCGTATTTTCTTGACTTACGACTTATGACTTATGGCTTACGACTCTTATTAAATCCATTATTTAATTGTAAACTCTCCGTTTTCATTTGTTCCCTCCAACCCAATGCCTTACATTTGCCGCTCAAAAAACAGCTAAAAGTAGTCACGCAACTTCCGTAATCCTTTGCAGGATTGTATTACACGGTTTTACTCTTAGCTAAAAAATTAATAATGGACATAAGAAACATCGCAATTATTGCACACGTTGACCATGGTAAAACGACTTTGGTTGACAAAATTTTACATCAAACCAATGTTTTCCGTGCAAATCAGGAAACAGGTGAATTGATTATGGATAGCAACGATCTTGAAAGAGAGCGTGGTATCACTATCTTTTCAAAGAATGCCTCTGTTCAGTACAAAGGCGTTAAGATTAATGTTATTGACACGCCAGGTCACAGTGACTTTGGTGGTGAAGTTGAACGTGTTTTGAAAATGGCTGATGGCGTTATCCTTTTGGTGGATGCCTTTGAAGGGCCAATGCCTCAGACTCGTTTTGTATTGCAAAAAGCATTGCACCTCAATTTGAAACCTATTGTTGTTATCAACAAAGTAGATAAACCAAACTGCCGTCCTGACGAAGTGCATGATGCCGTATTTGAATTATTCTTTAACCTTGATGCAACTGAAGAACAACTAGACTTCCCTACTTTCTATGGTAGCGGAAAGAACGGTTGGTTCAACAGCAAGAATGAACAATGTGATGATATTACGCCTTTATTGGATGGTATCCTACAATATGTTCCAGCACCAGCTGTAAGCGAAGGAACGCTACAAATGCAGATTACGTCTTTGGACTATTCTGCTTTCTTAGGTCGTATTGCAGTAGGTCGTGTTGCTCGTGGATCTATCAGTGAAAATCAACCTTTTGCTTTGATTCGTACAGATGGTCGTTTGCAAAAATCTAAAGTAAAAGAACTTTACATATTCGAATCATTAGGTAAGAAGAAAGTAACTGAAGTAGTTGCTGGTGACATCTGTGCTGTAGTTGGTATAGAAGATTTTACTATTGGTGATACCATCGCTGATATCGAAAATCCAGAAGCATTGCCAATTATCAGTGTTGATGAACCTACCATGAGTATGATGTTCAGCATCAATACGTCTCCTTTCTTCGGTAAGGATGGTAAGTTTGTTACCTCTCGTCACTTGCGTGATCGTTTGATGAAAGAGACTGAAAAGAATCTAGCGCTAAAAGTAGAAGATACAGACAGTGCGGATAGCTTCTTGGTATATGGTCGTGGTATTTTGCATTTGGGTATCTTGGTTGAAACAATGCGTAGAGAAGGTTATGAATTAACTGTTGGTAACCCTCAGGTATTGGTTAAACAAGTAGACGGTAAAAAGCACGAACCTTATGAAAACTTGGTAGTTGATGTGCCAAGTGAATTCAGTGGTAAAGTAATTGACCTTGTAACACAACGTAAAGGTGAAATGCTGGTGATGGAAAGCAAAGGAGAAATGCAACACCTGGAGTTTGAAATCCCTTCTCGTGGATTGATAGGCTTGCGTTCTCAAATGCTGACTGGTACTGCTGGTGAAGCTGTAATGGCACACCGTTTCTTGGAATACAAACCTTGGAAAGGACCAATTCCTGGTCGTAGCAATGGTGTTTTGATTTCTAAGAGTACAGAAAGAACAACAGGATACTCTATAGATAAATTACAAGACAGGGGTCGTTTCTTTGTTGATCCAAACGAAGAAGTATACACTGGGCAGATCATAGCAGAACACATCAAACCAGGTGATTTGGTGGTGAATGCTACTGAAGCTAAGAAGTTGACTAACCACCGTGCAAGCGGTAGTGATGATGCGACTCGTATTACGCCAAAAATATTGATGACTTTGGAAGAGTGTATGGAGTACATTCAACAAGATGAGTGTATTGAAGTAACACCAAAAAACATCCGTATGCGTAAGGTAATATTGAATGAGGACGAACGTAAGAAAACGTCTAAGAGCATGGCTAGCGAAGCAGTAGGATAGTATTTAGATGGTAGATATTAGTTATTAGATATAAAAAATCCCTTGAAGAGAAATCTCCAAGGGATTTTTTGTGTGATTGAAACTGTATGTAAAGTCGTCTTAATCTTCTTTCTAAATAACGCCAGCAATCATCAGTGCTACCCTTTCTCCATCCATTGCAGCGCTAACAATACCGCCTGCATAGCCAGCACCTTCACCACAAGGATATAAGTTTTTTATTTGGGGGTGTTGCAAGCTTTCATTGTCCCGCGGAATGCGAACAGGAGAGGAGGTTCTGCTTTCGGTAGCCACAACCACGGCTTCATTGGTATAATATCCTTTCATCTTTCTTCCGAATACTTTGAACCCTTGTTGCAATGTTTTATGAATGAAAGGAGGTAATGCTTCACCTAAGTCTGCTGCCTTAATACCCGGTACATAACTGCAAGCTGGGAAGTTGGCAGAGACTTTCCCATTGCAAAAATCTTCCATTCTTTGTGCAGGAGCCACAAATTGACCGCCACCAAGTTGATAACAACGCTGCTCAATAGCTTGCTGGAATTGTAGGAGTAGAAGAGGGTTTACCGTTAACCGGTTACCGTTGATTGCAGAGGTGTTTCCATCGGTTGATGGTAGTCGATAATCGGAAAATTTTTTAAAATATTCTTCTGCATCCTTCTCGTCCACAGTCACCACCATTCCACTATTAGAATAAGGATTATTACGCTTACTGGGACTCCATCCATTTACTACTAACTCGTTGGCGGAAGTAGCCGCAGGAGCAATAATTCCACCAGGACACATACAAAAACTAAACACCCCACGTCCATTCACCTGCTCTACTAGACTGTAGGAAGCGGGAGGCAGATGCTCGCCCCGCAATAAAGAAGTAGAAGCAGGCAGATTGTATTGTATGCTATCAATTAATGCCTGTGGATGTTCTATGCGAACGCCAAGTGCAAAAGGTTTTGCCTCTATCAATATGTTTTTATGGTATAATAACTCGAATATATCCCGTGCCGAATGCCCGGTTGCCAATATCACGGCATCAGCATTAATCACAATACCTGCAAAGGTTTTTACGCCAGTAATGGCATTGTCCTTAATGATGAAGTCGGTTACCTTTTGTTCAAACAAAAACTCACCACCATAACCCAGGATAGCTTCCCGCATGGCGGTAATAATGTCTGGTAGTTTGTTAGTGCCAATATGCGGATGGGCTTCGTACAATATCTTTTCTTCAGCACCAAACTGCACAAAAAGATTAAGTATCCGATTGATATTGCCGCGCTTATTGCTACGGGTATATAGTTTCCCATCGCTATAAGTGCCGGCACCGCCTTCACCAAAGCAATAATTACTTTCTGGATTAATAATGCCTTCTTTGTTTAGCAGCGCAAGATCTCTTCTTCTGGCTCGCACATCTTTCCCTCTTTCAATCAGGATTGGTTTAATACCTAGTTCCAATAGTTGTAAGGCAGCAAATAATCCTGCTGGTCCAGCACCTACAATAATTACTTTCTTGGGGGAATGAGTTATGTCCTTAAAATGAATAGCATCGAGGGGGCGTTGACTAAATGGCTCATCGATAAAAGCAAGAAGGGTAATATTTATCCAGATCTGGCGGGGACTACGCGCGTCAATAGATTGTTTTAGTTTATAGAATCCATTGATGATGGTTTTGCTTTTGCCTGTTTCTTTGGCAATATAGTCGATAAGAATACTGTTATCTTCGGCCTCATGCGGCTTTACTTTGATGGAAAGCTGTTGTTGCATATTGTGTCAGGTGTTTATCCTAAAAACATATTTCGATTTAACCACAAGGCACACCAGGGATTTCACAAGGTTCACTAGGATTTATTGATTGAATAGTGCCCTTTGTGTTTCTTTTCCTTGTGTTCTTTGTGGTTAAATATATTTAAAATGGCAAATCATCTACCAGTGAATCTGGAGGAGGTGGTATATTGGCATAATTAGCCTGAGGCATTTCTTCCTGTTGTCCCATTTTTACAGCCTCTATTCTCCACGCATCAAGGTTGGTAATATAATTATCCCTGCCGTCTTTCACCCATTTTGTCCCTTTTATATTGAACTGAACTTTTACTTCATCCCCAATAGCAAACCTGTCTACCAAGGCAGTTTTATCTTGCACACACTGAAACTTTGCATAGTTGGTAATAATCCTTCCTCCAATGTCCTCACTCTTTTCAATCACAAACTCTCTTGTCTTAAACGTTTCTGTACGCTGCACCGTATCATATTTGGCAGTCAGTTTTCCTGTTATTTCGTAACTCATAATTTAGTATTTAATTGAAGCGAAAATAGGGTTCAGGTTCTTAATTTCAATAATTATTCACTAATCACCAAACGTTAATCACTGGAAATTCCCTTATTTTCGTTATTCAAATGGCACATTCGGGCAATAAAATACGGATAGCAATACTCGATTTGTATGATGGATACCCCAATCAGGGCATGCGTTGTATAAGGGATATCATCAGAAATTTTGCTGTCGCCAATCATTTAAACATTGTTGTTGATGAGTTTGATGTACGGCAATATCTACAATTGCCTGACACTTCCTACGATGGTTATATTTCTAGTGGGGGCCCAGGCTCGCCATTGGATTCTGTGGAAACAGAGTGGGAGCATCAATACTTTTTGTGGCTAAAATCAATAGAAGTTTGGAATGATAATCCTTCCAATCTCCAAAAGAAAGAAGTGTTGTTTATCTGCCATAGTTTTCAGTTGGCTTGTCGATATTACAATGCTGGATTGGTTTGCAAAAGAAAAAGTGTTTCGTTTGGCGTATTTCCTGTCCACATGTTGGATGATGGTTTTGGAGAGGTTGTTTTTGAAGGATTAAAAGACCCTTTTTATGCAGTAGACAGCAGGGATTATCAGGTAATAAAACCAAATTATGCCGAGTTGGAGAAGATGGGAGGCAAGGTATTATCCATAGAAAAAGAAAGGCCACATGTTCCTTTTGAGCGTGCGGTTATGGCCATTCGATTCAATAAATACTTTGTGGGAACACAGTTTCATCCCGAAGCCG
>Ga0007818_1000267_pt1 | contig 15365 bp, 21 predicted proteins | sample CryBogCBE08Jun09_FD_71221 | JGI IMG/M metagenome (GOLD analysis project Ga0007818, IMG submission 71221) | Freshwater microbial communities from Crystal Bog, Wisconsin, USA - CBE08Jun09 | ecosystem: Environmental > Aquatic > Freshwater > Lake | place: Crystal Bog, Wisconsin, USA | collected...
GTCTACTCCTGGCGCTCCTTCAATCTCAGAAACCTGAGTAGGCTCTATGGTCGTTGATTGACCTGAGATTTTTGCTCCCTTGAGTTTGAGCATTGTCGGGGCTGTGTTAATGTGCGCAGAATCCAATAAAGCCCGCAATGCGCCAGTAAGAGCAGCAGAAAGACCGCCAATGAGGTGAGGCAGACCAATAGCATAAGCACCCCGCCAAGGTATGAATTTAAACTCAATAATCCAGTCCAACTTAGTGAGGGTATCATCTCCATCCTCCCAGTTACGGTAGAGTCCAACTACTGTACGCTCATTCTCATCAATCATCATGATGTAAGGGGCGCGTTCACCTTTACTGAACTCGTCGGCTTCTAATTCTAACCATGTAGAAATATGGTAAACACGGCGGATACCGTCAATGTTGTCGGCTTGAGACTTACGACCTTCAATCTTGTTGTTTGCTTTTTCAGCTTTGCTTTCTTCTGGCTCTTGAGAGGCGCGGAAGATGTCTGTGTCAATGTAAAGACCAGATGAAACACGTAACTCATATTCCTCTTGAGTTATGTCTTGCACCTCGGTTACGCGTTGGGCGGTGTAGAAGTTACCAGCGGCGAACGGCAAATAAATATTATCAATCGGTACGAACTCAGCGCGTGGGCGACGTTGCTGGGCATCATGCCACATCTTGAGGTACTGACTACCCCCGAGTGGGAGTTGTGAGGTTAATTGTTCTTCCTCATCTCTAAACTCAGGAATCTGCTCAGTAAGTTGCCAATTCATATAATCACGCTTGCGCTCTGCTTTAGAGACTTTTTGCTCGCTAGCTTCGCCAATAATCTTTGTACGTACTGGTCCGTCAGGTGGAAATAATTCCTTAATCGCCCGAGCCGAGAAGTCAACGCAGGACTCCGCCATGACTGGGTGAACGACCTTACTAGCACCTTGAAACTGAGCACCACCAGGAGCATCATGCCCTAAGCCAGTGCGGCGTAAGCCTTCTTCATACTGTTTGTCTCTGTCCTCGCGAGCTTCTTTATCTTTCTCGATTAAGTCAAGATACTTTAATCCTAGGCTCGCCGTGTCCCATGAGTCAAGAGTGTCAGCGAGGTTCTCATAGAAGTCTGGGGACTCATCTGGTCCTTTTGTGTTCAAGCGAACAATAGCCGAGCCATCTTCCAACTCTTCTACCTCGGAATCGTCTTCATCCAATAACTCGTAGATTGAATCCTCATCTTGAATTTGATCCCCAGCGTCGCCGCTTAGAGGGGCGATGTGGCGATCGTATTCTTGTTCGATTGGCATTTCAGGCATTATTTATTCCTAAGTATTGTGAGGCGCATTTCGTCTATTGACGGAATTTTAACTGATCCACCGTTTTTGTAAACTGGATTTTTTGCGCTAATTTCATTTTTGAGTAGCCCGTCACCTCCAAAGCCGCCCCCGCCGCCTCCTGCTCCACTGCCGACTCTAGCAGGGTTACTTCTGAAGGTTGCAGGGTTTTCAGTTTGAAAAGCATGCTGTCTTAATTGTTCACGATTCATATCAACTTTGGGTTGACGCATTGGGTCTTGCTTATTTAAAAACTCTTGAACGCGAATTTCTTCATTTGTAGGAGCAACGTATTCAGGTTTAGGTTCTAATGATTCATTATATCTGTCTTGATATGACATGTGATCTCCCCAATGTTCAGGCACAGGATTTAATCGTGCGTTGTGAATATAATCAGCTTGATTTTTTGTGATGCGATTTTCATCTAAACCTTTTTGAATGTCTTCAGGATAAATTGGGTCAGGAGTTCCACCTTCAGCAAACTTTTGAATGCGTCCGCCGTTCTTGTGACCTTCAGGCGGTAGCCTGCCTTGATCCCGCATGCGTTGTTCAAGAGTGCGAGGCTCGTTGGCTTTGCGTGCTGCTTCGTCTGCTCGGCTTTTTGCGAATAACTCTTCCCGCATTTGTGCAGGGGTTTTTGCAAAAGGTTTTTTGCTGTCAAGATATTTTATAACGTCTTGAGCTAATTCTTCAGGACTGCTGTAGAACTTCTTACCGAATTGTTTTGCGAACTCTTCATTAGGTAAAACTGAATTAGGTCTCTGTTGATTGACGATGTTTTTAAATGTGCCACCTTTATGCAGGGAATCATTCAGGACGGATGTCCCTCTAAACAATCCTACATTGTCTAAGTCTTGAACTTCACCAATCTTATCTGCTTCTTTATTGAGCCAGTCTTTGATGTAACCGCGATACTTCTCGGAGACTGCTCCGTTACCTTTACCTTTAATCTGCTGGATGTTGATTAAGGGATTGTTCTTGAAGTACTTCTCACCTTCTTGAATCTGTACGCCAGTGTAATGATGAAGCCAACCCATAGAGTCTTTTGGGTAACCTGCTTTGACTGTTTCGTCATGAGCCTTTTTATCAATCCGCGCTTTGACGTCATCAGGAATCAACGCAGGATTGTACGTCTGCCGACTCGGAGTCGCTTCAACAGTGGCATGTGCCCCGCCTTTCTCATCACGTAATGAGAATATGCGAGACTTACCATCAGCTACCGAGTCGGTATAACCACCTACGCAGTGACCCATCTGCTCACCCTCGTTCTTGAGGGCTTTGTCTAGCTTATCAAAGTTGCCGCCCGTGCTGGAACGTGCAAATTGACGACGAGCATTCTCTTCGGTTGTGCCTGTGGCGGCATGGACATTACCCTCGGGGTCTGTGATCTTCCAGTAATGATTCTTGTTACCCTCAATCTTCTCAAACTTGTATTCAGGTCCAACTTCAGGCAACTTCAACTCATGAATGTTATATCCATTGCCACCTTCATGCACAATCGGGAAGTCTTTGAGGTGTTCCTTTGCCGCATTGGCTACCTGCTCAGCGCGATACTTATTGATCTTTGCTACATGCTTGACGGCATGCGGCACTGTCATCTTGTCTAATGTCTCAGGTTTGAGGCGTAGGTGCGCTGGCAGGTCAGAGTTATGAGCGATTGAGTTCTTGAGTTCGTCAATCAAATGCCTAAACTCTAAATCATTAACAAATCCATTGGCATCATGTACAGGAGTAGTCGGCTCAACTGTTTTTAACCACGGATTCTCTTCTAACGCTCTTTTCATTTGAGGAAAGGCTGTTGTACTTTCACCCTGCTTAACGCGCATGCCCGCACTTCGATTCCGGATTGCTTGGTCTGTCAGATTCTCCCAATGCTTACCGAGGGGGGCGCTAGCAAAACCTTGTAACGGCATATTAGCAGCAGCGCGTTGAACTTTTACATCCTCCATTGAGGGTGCGTAATTAGGATTAACATCTTCTATATTTTGTAGATGAGTGATTCCTTGGTCTGCCAACTCACGTACGGGGTCAGTAGGTGTCCCCATTTCATTCTTAACATACTTCTTGAGTTTAGAGTCGATCCAGTTGTTGATTACTCCATTTTGAGCATTACCTCTTAGAGCAGTTTGTAAAGATTCAGGTTGTTGAACCCCATCAAGTATGTCATTTCTTATTTGATTGAGGTAGCTTTCTTCTCGTATTGGTTTTTTAAATTGATCAAAAGCACTTAATGAGCTATCAATCCAATTACCACCTTTGTTTTTGACGGCAGACATGATCTGAGGATTCAAGAAGTCGGTATTGGTTCCTGGGATCAAAGACTTACCCGCCATAATACGCTCACCAGCGGCTTGACCGAGGAAGCGACCAGCGGGCGCGAGGGCAGGCACGCCCATCGCCGCGATTGAAACAGGTTCGCCAGATTCATAACCTTTGTTGTACGCCATGCCCGCAGGAGTGAATAACGAGTTCGGGTTCTGAGGCGGCAAGCCAGTAGCCGAGGCTGCAAAGCCTGTTTGCTCTGGTAATGGGTTCTTACCCGTTAGCATCTCTGTAAATGCAGCGGGATTGGTCAATAGGCGTTGCGCTTGAGCGGGAAGATTAGCAAGGTAATTAGCAGCCTCATCAAGAGTCGGTAATGAATCCAAAACCGAAGGGCTGGGCGCGGGAGTAGGGTAATTGGTTTGATACTGAGGAGAAGCTACTTGAGTAGCGTATTGCATCTCATCAACGCTAGGGGCTTGAGTACCCAATCCGCTTTGACCACCTAGCAAGCCAGCCTGCTGCATGGCTGCGAGCTGGGCGCCAGTTATGCCTGTGACGTTTACTGATGAGGACGGATCATTATCCATGAGATTGACCTAAAGGGATTTCTGCAAATTATAGCTCATCAAACGGCATACGGGTTGATTCTGCGCGGTTGGGTCTCATCAACGTACATATCTGAGTTGTCAGGTACGTAGTCAGTAGTGAGGAAGCCCGCATCCCGCAGGTAGCGCAGAGCCTGTGACGTTGCGTCAACGAGGTCATCATGCCTCACCTCTGGGAATGCGCAGAGTTGATTGACGAGTGGATCACACCAAGTCCTATGCACCTTCGCCTTTGTTTCACTCTCGGGCAGGTAGACCAATCCACGAGCAATGATTGGCGAGACGATGTTGAGTCGCTGAGTCTTGTCGGCATGTCCAGGATTGTAAGCACGGACTGGAAGCCCAGCACGCTGTAAATCTTGAATGAGTGAGATGCCTGCGGACTTGTCCTCGATCAAAACTAGATCCACCTTCTTCCCGTTACCCCACTCGTCGTCATCGCCGTAGATTGAGCCATACTCCTCAACGACGCGCGGTCTCAAGTCGGGATACTGCATGTGCTCGGTCCAGCAGTCAATGACCATGGCGGACATCGGCTTGTCTGGGCTTGGTTTAAAGATTCCGAGTACCACGCAGGCAGTCGGGTCGTTTGCGGTCTTGTCGCTCGTTGCGCAGTCATAACTCTGCACCACGTACTGAAACTGAGGTAAGGGTCGGTCAGCTGGCCAGAGTTTGAACCACTGACGTTTGATGATGCCTGACTCCTCAGGGTCAATCAACTCGGCGTATAGCTCTTGACGTCCGAGGGTTGTGCCTTCGTATTGGAGGATCTGCTTCTTGAACGTCGGTGCGAGGTTGTCAATGTTGTCGTATGTGCTTGCTGACACGTAAGCAACGTCATCACCGTCACGCGCGACGAGGTCAACAATGAGCGGCTTTGGCTTCGGTGTCGTCGTGCAGATCAACTTAGGATGCTGTCCTAGGCGCATACCGAACTGAATCATGTCCCACGACTCGTCAAGGTAGTCCCATGCTGCTAACTCGTCCAGCCAACCATGATGAAACTGCGGACCACGGAAGCGTCCAGGCTCAGAGGCAGGAATACCCTTAATCATAGATCCGTTGATTAGGGTCAACTCGTTGAGCGATGACTTATAACCGTTGGGCGCGATGATCTCATGCGGTATGACGTTCAGGATTCCCGACTCACCCTCAAAGCAGGTATCACGAACGTCGGCAGACGTGGGCGCGGAGACAAGGTAACGAATGTTCGGCTGATCCCATGCTGTCCACCAGCACTCCTCAGCTGCGGTTCGGGTCTTCCCTGCGCCGCGCCCCGCGAGTAGCAACCAGATTGACCACCAATCCCCTGTGGGTTCTATTTGATGGTTACCTGCCACAGCGAGCCACGCCATGCGCTTCATAACTGCCGCGCGATGCTCAGGGGGAAGGTGGTCTAGCGGATTGGGCTTTGAGAGTTCCCGCTTGACAATCTCAGCAATGTTCATCCGATGCCGTGGAACTTTTCTACCTTGCGGACGAACTCAAGAGCTTGAGTCGAGAACTCATCCTCCGCTAAGAGCGGTATGTCAAACAATTCTTGAATATCAGCGAACGACATAGGACGCATATTGTCCCTGAATCGCTTCGGATTCTCACACCGACAAAACGGCAGCGTCACTCCCGTCATCAAACCTTGCAGTGGGATCAATCCTCCGCAGTTAGAACATGTGCTCATGATATTCCGTGGAACCGCTCAACAGCGCGGATTGCAGCAAAAGTCAATCCCTGATTCGCGGCAATCAATTCTTCTGCCTCAGTGAACGACATTGGCTTAGTCTTGATTGTCTTTTCTTCTTTCAACTCATGCATGAACGCCAACCCACGCTCAAGCGCGGCGATGTCCTCTATCAATTTGTTCTTCGGCATAGTGTTAAATCCGTCAACTGAAGCATTCTGCATCGGGACAAACCCATCTGGGTGATAATTATCATTGCTCAATTGTCTGCCTCTTTCTGTTTAGCCTCGAGGATTTTTGCCATAAGCTCTTTAGCGAATGTACCTGCTTGTTCTACTTGAATTGGGTCTCCGTCAGGACCGCTCATCTCAATACTTTGAGTCGGCGTTCCGTCTAGGCGGGAGGCTAGCTCCTTGATTGCAGCCATGTCTCCTTCCTCTGCTAATTTGAACAAAGCCTCAGCAATGCGTTCTAATTTCTTAGGATCTTGAACTAGCTTCCTCCGCAGGAGCGCTACAAAAGCTCCCCTTTTTACGCCGTTTTCATTGCCCTTCATACTCTCTGCAATCTTTTGATTTTTCGTAGCCATATACAGTTCCTACCTGATTGATTTCTGAGAATTATCCCTCATTTTTACGCAAAGGCAAAATTCGCTCAATAATGATCTGTTCATTTTTCATTTCTACCCTCGCTTTTCCCTCAGCAATGTCACGCAAAACACCAGTCGTCATCACCAGCATTATTACGGACTTCCTGACCTCAAACTGACACCATACCGCAAAAGCCGAGGCAGAAATTGCCCAAGCCAGCAGGAACAACTCAGCAATACTCAAACTAATTTCCATTATTTATCCCCCAGTAAAGGTGCACCGTCATCATTTGATTTGAAGATCAACTTCATCAACAACTCTTCCCTTGCTTTTCTAAATCTTTCATTAGCCAACTTTTCCATTGTTTGATGCCGAGAAATTGCTCTTGCTTTTTCTTCCTCAGTCCACTCAGATCCATCATTACTTTCAAACTCAAATTTAGTCATTTCATACTCCAACAAAAGTACTCGCCTGATCTCTAGAACAACAGGCAGGCAGGCGAGTTAGAACCCAACAGATACATGCCTCACCACTGGAACGCATGAATGCGATTCCAGGGGAGTTCCTGAATGGTAATTGCGCTGTGGTTTTTACTTCAGGTAAGTAAAACCCAAAAGTAGCAACAAAACTATAACCCATTAGGTTTAGAACTCGCCTGAAGCAGTTCAGGTAAGTGCAGGCAGGTTCAGGCAAGTTAAGTTTAATCATGGTAAGCCCAGTTACCAAGGGTTCTGACCAATCTGGCGTTTCTATGTATACCAAATTCCTTACATTGTTCAGGAGTCGGCACAATTCTTTCTACCATTCCGCGGTCAATCATGGTTGAAAATATATGTGGAATATTACTCTTGTCTCCCGCCACTTTTGAGTCTGTTATTTCCCCGTAAGTGCATCGTCCTAGGTCTTGAATCTGAGTGTTGATGAACTTGATTATTCGGCGAGCTGCATCGTCCGCTTTATTCTCAGCATTAACTACTTCGCGCTCCTTCTTACTGGAACTGACTAACTCAACTGAATAGTATGGAGATGACTCGTTAATATCCCCATAACGGTTCTTTGATTGCGTGGTGTGGTGGCGTAATACGGCTCGCACTTCCTGAATCGTCTCGCTGAACCTTTTCTTTTTTGTAGCGAGTATGCGTCCTTCAATATTCTCGTCTTCAAATATAAAGGCTGTACCCGTAGCGTTACCGCCCCAAGCCGACGCGCCCCTCGCACTCAATTCCTCTACCGCACTGGTCCTACTCAAAGTCTTTGATGTATGCCCACTAATCCAGACTGGCATATAGTTACGGTAAAAGAACTCATTGTTAATTACGCTCATCAGGCGGCTGGCTTCGCTATTGTCGTTTTCATTTTCAAGCACGAACGTAGCGGACGCAGTATCAAATACTGTAAGCGGTGGAATCTCCCTCCCGTCAATATTCACCGTAAAGTCTTTTGCGTATTCCGCAGTGAACTTAATTTCATCGTCATTCATACGGAAGGCGGGGATAATCTTTATCCAATACTCCCAATCATCGCGCCCCAACTTTGAATAATGTGAACGCATACCGTAACAAATGCGGTCGGCTTGCGCATGGTCTTCAGTAATGTAAAGAACGCGCCTACGATGTTTTACCGTCAATCCCGTTGGTTCGGTTAGGTGTGCTACTTGTAACGCGAGGGGGAGCAATAGGGATGATTTACCTTTACCTTCCGCACCCGCAATAAAGGTTACGCCTTCCCCAATAAATCCGTCAATAACCCAGTCAGGTTCAGGCAGGTAATCATAACTCAGCGGTACTGGTTTGAACTTCTCAAGAAATTGATCCTTCTTTTTATTTACTCCTAGTTCTTTTACTAGGTTTTCTCCTACCTCGGTTGATGAATATTCAGGATTCCTAGACGCATAATGATACAAAGTTCCGAGTGTTATCTCGCCACGGGAGTTTGCATACACATCATTCCATTGATCCTCAATGTCTGCGTCACTCGCTACGGAATGCTTTGCACCTGATGAACGCTTAGACCATTCGTAAAATAATCTATAACCATCAGGTATGCGCGCAAGTGAGAAACATATCTGCAACCATTCATCACGAGGGCAATCTGGGTCAATAAAACGCAATGCGCGTTCAATATCTTCCAATTGCTCAGGTCCAATAATGAGTTGTCCCAGAGAACCTTTGCGCTCTGCGGATTCATCTGATATATCTTTGTCTATTTTTCTTTTGATGAACGGCTTCAGATCAACAATCTCACCGTCTTTAAACATGTTACCAGTGAAGGTAAAAAACTTAGCACGGGAGTAATATTCCCATCCTAACTCACCTGAACGATTCTTACCGCGGAAGTATTCACCGTAACCAATGGCATGCACCCCGTTGCCACTCGGACTCATTTCTACGTATCCTGGTAGGCTTTGCGCTAATGAATCATTCTTGTGCTCTGTAATATTGTCTAGGTCAATCCCTTGCCAGTATCCCTCACCATCTTTACCGAGCGCAAAACCAAGACCAGTAAAGTTACCTTCACCTAATATCTCTACTGCTTTGTCATAAGTTACTAGGCGTTCTAAATCATCAGGGGTGTCAAGAGTACCACGGCGGAATGTCCCGTCAGCATAATACGGAACTTTTCTGGACTTGTTGCTGTTACTTTTATCTTTCTCACTGCGCCAGAGTAACCATCGCCGAGCATGCCGCATCTTTTCAGGGACGATATCCTTGAAGCCGTCATTACTTTTAATTTCCTCAGTATTGTAGTCACCGAGGTTAAATCCAAATCTGTTAGCCATTAATTGATCCGCTTTTGTTGTTCGTTTAACAATGAGTTCATTTTAGGTTCCTCACCAATAGCCGATTGGTTGCGTGGCCAAGCGGATGACTCGTGAAGGAGCTGGCGTATTGATGAGGAAGCTAAAATGAACTCAACCACGCACCTTGAATTATAGTTCATTTTACACGCCACGGGTTTCCCCTCACAAAATATCCCTTGCCTCCCTGAAGCAATCCGAGCTATAATTTCAACTGCTTCACCTTATAAACGCTTAAATAAAGGAAATACTATGACTTTTGAATTACCCGTAGCCGCCGTCTCTCCTTTGCAATCCGAGGGTCTCTCGCAGAAATACCAGATCATTCACACCACCGACGTAGTGGACATCATGACCGAGCATGACTTCATCGTTACGCAGGTACATTCGATGAAGCCTAGAGTCCGTGATCCCCGTGTTGTAGAACATTTTATTCGATTGCGGCACAAAGACTTTTCTCACGAAATTAACGGCACAATCCCTGAAGTGTTAGTAGTCAATTCTAACGATGGTTCAACTTCATTACGCATGGACGCTGCGCTGTTCCGCTTGATTTGCGGGAATGGTTTAATCGTCAAATCCGCTGATATCTATAGGTCTCGGCTACGCCACGTGGACGTGACTGAGCAATCAGTTATTCAGGAATCAAAAAAGGTGATCAACGCTGCAATAGAAGCCGCAAAGCGTATTGAAAAGTTTCAAAAGAAAATACTAATGGGTTACGCGGTATATGAGTTTGCATGCGAGGCTAGTGAATTAGCCCTCAAAATTGTAGGTTCAAATATTAAACCAGGAGACCTATTAGTTTCTAGGCGAGATGAGGATTCAGGCGCGGCACTCTGGAACGTCCTGAACCGAGTTCAAGAGAACCTAGTCAAAGGCGGAATCACTTATCGCACTCGCAAGGGTCGGCAAATGACTTCACGAGGCATCACTGGAGCAACGCCGTTAATTCAAATGAATGAACGCTTATGGTCATTAGCGGAGGACTATCTATGAACGCAAATGAACTAGCTGATGAGTTAGATAGCATTTCTTATGATTGCACAATTGAAGAGTGGCGAGCATCGCCTGTGGGTAATGCTGCAGCCATGCTGCGCCAGCAACAATCTGAAATAGAAGCGTTGAAAGAACCAAAGATACCCTTACTTGAGCAAGAAATTAAATTCATACTTGGTAATGGTCAATGCTGGCAAGGTGAAGATTGTAGTATGCCGAACCTAATGTACATTATTCGTGCAGTAGAGGTGGCACATGGAATAGGAGTTAAACAAAAATGAACATACAAAGATTAATAGAAACACACAACACCCATGAAGAACCACATGACTGGTCGGAACAAGCTAAAGAGGCGTTGGGGCAATTACAAAATGCTTTAGAACAAGAAACCACCATGCTACGTCAGCAACAAGCTGAAATAGAGGACTTAAAATACCAATTAAAAATTACAAGAATGGTTCTTAATAGGGAGCAAGAAAAATGATTACAGGCTTTATGAATCCTGTTGTTGCTGCGGCTCGCCTGCAAGCAACCCAAGCAAGTGCCTATAGGCTTTTTCAAAAGTTAGATGGAACAACAGTGTTGCAAGGTGCTTTTCTTTGGACTGAAGGCTCTAATGGTGGGCATGAATGGAAAGATATTCCAACAATTATTGAGGCACAAGAGAAATGAACAATGAACCAGTAGCGTGGATGTGTAAAGATGATGATGTTATTACAGATAAATTTAAGAAATCAGGTAAAGGTGGTGATTGTTCTGATTACAACATTCCACTCTACACCCATCCAGCAAAGACACTAACAAATGAGGAAAAGAAAGAATTGTGGAATCAATGCAAATTAAGCGGATGGCACAGAGTTATTGAATTTGCTGATGCAATACTAAGAAAGGCACAAGAGAAATGAACGCATTTGAGGAATACTGTTTTGGCAACGACTACATACTGCGGTTTTATCGTGTTGACCACGGTCTAATATGCACAATCAATGAAAGCATGGTAGCTGAACTGCGTGCGGTAGAGGCAAAGATAAACCAGCAACAAGCTGAAATAGAGGCGTTGAAAGCAGAAAAAATTAGGGCTTATGACAATGGATATGAAGATGGTAGAAAGCCTAATACAAATAAGGCACAAGAGAAATGAGCCAATCAATCATTCCTACCCACACTCTTGACCGCAGCGTAATCAAGTGGGAGGATCACTTAATGGATCTCACTCCCGTTGAGAATCACAAAGGCATGTGGTTCAAGCGGGAGGACTACTTCAATACGCTCGGTTACGGTGGACCGAACGGGAGTAAGTTGCGCCAGTTAATTTATTACATGACAAAGAACCGAAAAGGTAAGACGCACGTACTCACTGGTGCGTCAATTCAAAGTCCGCAACTTTCAATGTCCGCTATTGTGGGCGCGCACCTTGGTTTACCTTCCCGCATGGTTGTTTATTCAAAACCTGATACCGTACTGCGGCATGACAACCCGCGTATTGCGGGCGGCTTCGGGACTCACTTTGAGTATGCCGCCGCGCCGTATAACCCAGTGTTGCAGCGCATGGTTGGTGACTTGACCCGCCCTGACTCCCTAGTAGTCAACTATGGTATTACTGTTGACCATAGGGAGCATCCTGAAGATCTTTATGATTTTCATGACGTCGGAGCTAATCAGACTAGGAACATTCCCGCTGAGGTCAAGACTTTGATTGTGCCCGCTGGCTCATGTAATTCCCTCTGCAGTATACTACTCGGGCTTTCAAAGGATGCGCACAACATTGAAACATTGTTTACCGTCGGCATTGGACCGAGTAAAGCCCAATGGATTCGGGAACGCGCGGAGATTATGGGTATCAATCTTGACGCATTACCGTTCAAGTGGAAGCATCATTCCCTGCATGACACGGGCTACTCAAAGTATACTGACAAATTCACAGGCGAGACCTATAACGGTATAAACTTTCATCCCACGTACGAGGCAAAAGTATGGCGCTTTTTACGGCAACAGGGAATGGATTTTGATGACAGCGCACTCTTTTGGATTATAGGGTCGGAGCCGAAGTTAAGCGTAATTACGCCTCATTTTACGCATCCTTTTTCTAACTAAGGGTTTTCACTCAAAAATAATTGTTGCCTTTTATAAATTTCTATGCTATAGTTTTTTACATAGCTTCACAGGATAGTAAATTAATAACCCAAATAAAGGAAATACAAATGAACGCAGAACGTAGAAAACAAATCCAGTCTTTAATTGCTCAAGTTGAAGACTTACAATCTGAAATCAATGGTATACTCGAGGCTGAACAAGAATCTTTTGACAACATGCCAGAAGGTTTGCAATCTTCTGAGCGCGGTGAAAAAGCAGAAGAAGCAATTCAGCAGTTAGAAGAAGCAGCAGGTTATTGTGATGAAGTTGTCAATGGCTTGCATGGTGCAGTAGAAGTTTAATAATCTAAATAAAGGAAATACAAATGACTTCACGTTTATTCCACATTGGTCCTGAAATTGAAAATCCAGCTGCTTATGGAGAGGCAATTTCTAGAAATATTATTACCAACGCTAAAAAGACTTTCAGCCGTAATTATCCTGACTATGCTGAAATTGAAGCGTTCCTGTCTCAAGGTTATGAGATTGACGCTCATGAGCGTAAGATTTATAAAGACGGCTTTGTTGGTTCAGTTGCCTCTGCGTATGACACATACGGTAAATTAACCGAGAAGCAAGTAGCAGCAGTTCGTAAGTGCATCATCCAGCGCGATGCCCGCAAGGCAGAGTGGGCTGATAAACAGGCAGCTATCGACGCTGCTCGTGAATATGTCGGCATCATCGGTGATAAAATTGTTTTAACTTTGGTCTTGAAGAAAGTAATCAACATTGATACTAACTTCGGTCCAATCGGTATCTTTATTTTTGAAGATGTCAACAAAAACGTAATCATCTACAAAGGTGGTTGCGATGCAGTATGGAACCTTGCAGAGGGTGAAACAGTAACTCTCAAGGCGACAGTGAAGGAGCATGGTACTCGTAATGGTGTAAAACAAACTTTGATTCAACGACCAAAAGCAGTTTAATAAACTTAATAAAGGAAATACAAATGAACTCTATCTCTACCAAATTAGTTAATCAAGCACTCAGCCAATCTGCTCAGATGCAGGATCTTGACCGCCTTGGCTTATTGCAGGCTCAGGCAGCTGAACTCAATGAACAGATTGAGCAGCTCAAAGACGTATTCAAGAACGCTGGTGAGGGCACTTATGAGGGTGACCTTTATAAAGCTACGGTGACCCTGTCTCAGCGTTCTACGTATGATTATAAACAGATGGTTGCTGACCTCGGTATTACTACTGAGCAATTGCAAAAGTATTACAAGTCCACTGCTTCAATCGCCATTCGTGTAACCGCTAGATAAGAAAGGATGCCCCTTCGGGGGCACATTATGAAATACGCAGGTCAAGGTAAAAAAGAATACATCGTAATCAAGTTTGATGACTATCTCAATGACTGGAGAGCCTTTACAAAGCCAGTTACTATTAATCAGGCGGCTTGGATCATTCGTGACGCGCCCGCCCTCAAGTTGGACGTAGTGCGCATCAAAAGTTGGAACGGAGAAATCCCCGCGTGAAATTAATCTTTACACTTTTATTTTTTCCAGCTATACTTTGGTTTTACGCAGTCGTATTTATCAGCATACCGTCTTACGTTTTATTTTTGATAACTAAATAAAGGAAATAACAATGGCTAAAGCATCTAACTTTTTAATGTCTATGTATTGCGGTGATACGTTGCTAGACGTATACGGCTACGTTGACAAAGATGAACCCAGCGTAGGTCACGTAGGCGGAATTGATATTGAAGACGTCTGCATCGCTGACACAGAAATCAGCGTATGGGAAATGATTCATGCGCTAGACTTTGACAAATTTGATAAACAAGCTCAAGAATCTTGGAGGGGATAAGCATGAAGAAAATTACATTTGAAAGACTCGCGGACTTTAAGAACTATATTCTTAAGCCGCACCCCATGCAACACCGCATTGATGAGTTCCGCTCTATTCCTTCGTTGTATAGATTGCAGGTAGCAGATTTTAAGATCAAGCTAGAAGGCGAATATGATCCTGACGTTGATGACCTAGAGGAATATGAAGAACCCGTATCAAAAGTAGAAGAGGAAGTAGAACCAGACCGCGACTTAATCATGGAGAAAATATATGACAAACTTTAAATGGGAATGGATTGGCGTCATCATCCTCGGCATCGTACTCGGTGTAATGTTCGGCTGGGGGTTTTGATGCGGAACAAATATCTTGACATACCGAGTAAGTGGCAGGTGATTGGCGCGGTTTGCATAGGTATTGTAGGTTTGAGTTTTATTTACGTTGTGTTTAAAATTACTATAGGAATAATATTATGTCTGATAAGTCTATTATGAATTGGGAACAGTCTTATGACGATTGGGTTGCCCTGCTTGAACGAGCCAATGCAAAAGATATGCTCAATGACCCAAAAGCCTGTTTTGATGAGGGATGGCGTCAAGCAGCTATGATCGCCGCTTCAATCGTGCAACACAATCAACATGCAACACCTCTTGAAATCGCAGTATTTATTGAGCGAAAATTATTAAAATGAACTATCAAAAAATTTACACTTTGTTAATTGATAATGCCAAACTACGTGATTCAATTGACGGATATAAAGAACGTCATCACATAATTCCTAAATCTTTAGGCGGTTCTAATGATAATTCCAATTTAGTTGATTTAACAGCTAGAGAACATTTTATTGCTCATTATTTGTTAGCAAAGATTCATGGAGGATTAGCATGGAGAGCCGTTATTTGCATGAAAGGTTCAAATAACGCTTATGTTAATTCTCGTTTATATCAAGTGGCTAGAATAAAATTTTCAGAAGCTCAAACAGGTAGTAAACATCCAATGTTTGGTAAAAAGAATCCCAAACGCTCGGAAATGAATAAATTAACAACTGGTGACAGACATCCGATGTATGGTAAAAAACATTCTGAAGAAACTTTAATTAAATTTCGTTTTCCAAAATCTGAGCAACATAAACAGCGTTTATCAAAATCAAGAAAAGGAAAATACGCAGGTGAGAATCATCCTATGTATGGGC
>Ga0007818_1000292_pt1 | contig 14734 bp, 14 predicted proteins | sample CryBogCBE08Jun09_FD_71221 | JGI IMG/M metagenome (GOLD analysis project Ga0007818, IMG submission 71221) | Freshwater microbial communities from Crystal Bog, Wisconsin, USA - CBE08Jun09 | ecosystem: Environmental > Aquatic > Freshwater > Lake | place: Crystal Bog, Wisconsin, USA | collected...
GTGCGTGTAAGGACACTTTTTGAGCACGCAAAATTTGTAAATATCTTTTTCATAAAATGGCAATTACGCAAGCGCTTTTGTGTATGAGTGGTATATCACCCTTATAAATAATCAGACGTTTTTTTAAGCTTAATCATATAGCAAAAAGCAAGCAGTCCTTAATTTTTTATTGTGTTCTTACGAAAGTATGTAGTAAAGAGAAGTATTTCTATGTAATTGATTATTAAATATACTACAACGTTTTAGTTTTGATTTCGGTAACGTTTCCAACTGCTAGTTACTGTTTTTATGCTTCGGTTACCGTACAAACAAAAAACTGAATATTATTCGTGTCAGGGAATTATATGTTTATGGATTGCTATTTTAAATGACCTTTTTGTACAATTTAAGAGATGGGGGGTGGGTAAATTAATGTACTGTAGGTTGCTTTTATTGGGTTATACAACTTGCTGTTATTAGGCTTGTTACTAATAGTCGTACAAATGACAAGGAGGGGGCAATGATAATTTTCCGGGTAATGGTATTTCTTACAAATATTTTTGATGACAAGGCCGGACTTCTGCTTGCCGTTATTCTTAGTGTGATGCTGATTTGGATTATTTATGAAAGGAAAGACAAACACATGCCGTTGATAAAATAGGTTCATTTAGGCGCTTATTAAGAATAACACTTGTGCCAATTGGGATGTCTGTATTCTTGATGTATAAACCTTTCTGTGTTTATTCACCGTGTAATTCCCCTATTTTTATAGCCTTAAAATAGGATAAACTATGACAATACCACGGGCATTTATTTTTGATTTGAATGGAACAATTATAGACGATATGGGCTACCACGCCATTGCTTGGGAAAGCATGATAAACAACCATCTGAAAGCTGGGCTAAGCTTTGAAGAAGTAAAAATGCAGATGTATGGCAAGAATGAAGAACTACTTGTGAGGATATTTGGAAAGGATAGGTTTACTAAAATGGAAATGGCAGCATTGTCTTTGGAAAAAGAACGGCTATATCAGGCAGCATACAAACCATTGATGAAATGTATTGAGGGATTTCAATCATTTGCAGATAAAGCTTTGGAGCAAGGAGTTGATATGGGAATTGGGTCGGCAGCTATTATGTTTAACATAGATTTTATATTGGATGGTCTTTATTTGAGAGGATATTTTAAATCTATCGTTAGTGCCGATGATGTAATAACGAGTAAGCCCGATCCGGAAACTTTTTTGAAAGTGGCTAGTCAGTTAAGTGTTGAACCCAAAGATTGTATTGTATTTGAGGATGCGCCAAAAGGGGTGGAGTCCGCAGCTAATGCAGGAATGAAATGCGTAGTTATAAAGACTATGCACAGTGAAGAGGAATTTTCAGCGTACAGTAATGTATTGTTTTTTATTGATGATTATACAGATTCTCGATTGTACATTGACTTGCTGGCAAACTCCTAAAGAGGGAGTTTGTATTTTGTTTCGTATTGAATAGGTACATTCCTGTAAATACCCATTTTGCCTACTCTTGTAGTACCCTTTACGCCAATAAGTGCTTCTTTATTTAATAGAATAGAAGTGCCTCTTTTTAGGACATCACCCACATTAAATTCTACCGCAACGGGTAATACAAACACAGATTTGCCTTCAATATGCATGGTTGTGTCCAATTGATATTTACCAATATAACTTTGGTTAAGGAAAACTTCACAGTCTACTTTTTTCAATGTTACACTAAAGTTATTGGGATTATAATAAGACAAGTCAAGGGTTACTGCAGTTTTGCTTAAACCAAGATGTTTTAATTGAATGTGTTTCACATCCCGATATTCAAATGCTTGGGGCGCTTTGCACCCATTAATTATTAATACTGTTACGACAAGAAAAAAAAGAATCCCTTTTTTCATAAACATATTATTCAGTTGCAACAATAATAAAGAAAGTGTTTATTCCCTAGCAAAGTCCTTGTGGGCATTCTAGCTGTTAATAAAGGAGATATAGTCAGTATTACTGAAACAAAAAAGCCCCCCAGTCGTAGTATTTTAGAATTCAGTACAGTAGAGTATCTATGCCTCCACACTTTCCTTGGAAATTGCCTTCTTGATGGCAGCAGCCATCTTTGCTCCCTTGTCATGCACTTGTTCTTCGGTCCATGCCAGGCTGATAGCTGTAGAAATACAACGATTCATTACGGCATCACTCGCAGAAAAGTCTTGCGTTTGAAGCTTATGCAAAGCAGCCCTTTGCGCATCGCTGATGTTGTTGAGGCTCTGTACATCCTTAAGGTGTTGCCACTTTCTGATGTAGTGCCAGTTGTTGTTGTACCAATAGAAATTGCCAGCAAAAATGCCTTGTTCCTTCAATTCGTCTATGGCAACATTTATTAGTGATTCTGTTGGCAAGAACCAACTAATAAAAGAGTAACTGTCTCCTTGCGCATCTGGTGTTAAGCGGAAAGTTATTTCGGGTATTTGTTCCAGATAGCTTCTGAGTATAAGGTTATTTCTTTTTTGGATTGATAAGATGGTTTGCAATTTGCCAATCTGCGCCAATCCTAATGCAGCATGCAGCTCACTGATACGATAATTGTATCCAATAAAAGGGTGTAGGTCGGCCCCACGGTCTACGCCTTTATGGTCGTGTCCGTGATCGGTGTAGCCATCACATTTTTCATATACCTCTTTATTGCTTGTCATCACAACGCCACCTTCGCCACAAGTGATTGTTTTTACAAAGTCGAAGCTGAATGTACCTGCATCACCAATGGTTCCCAAAGATTTACCCTTGTAGCTACCACCAATTGCCTGACAAGCATCTTCCAATAACAACAAATTATGTTCCTTGCATATTGCTTTCAAGGCATCAAGGTCTGCCATGCTGCCGCACATGTGTACGGGCATCACACACTTTGTTTTTGGTGTAATTGCAGCCCTTACTGCATCGGGATTTAAAGTCAGTGTTTCGTCTATATCAACCAATACAGGTATGGCACCAACGCTTAATACAGCTTCGAAGCTTGCAACAAACGTGAAGGAGGGCATGATGATTTCATCGCCAAAGCCTATTCCCAAAGCTGCCATAGCTGTAGTAAGGGCAGCAGTGCCACTACTGGTAAGCTGTGCATAGCTGCAACCAAATACTTCTGTTATCTTTTTTTCTAGCTCCAACGATTTGAATACCCCTTTGCGTGGACCTTCAAAACCATAGCGCATAATGATTCCCGTATCCATTACATCGTTGATGTGCTTTCTCTCTTCTTCTCCAAATAATTCAAAGCCTGGCATATACTTCTATTTTAATTAGTTATTTCTTCCTGATTGTCTTCTTCTTTAACCAATACCTTATCCAATTGGTTTTCAAGAAGTGTAATTTTATCTACTGCATTCTGGATATCCACAATGTGTTCAGCCGTTTTTGTTTCCTCCGTTGCCAGCCATATCAATACCATACTCACATAGTCCTGCATATCTTTTCCTGCAAACAAGGTCTTGTATTCAACAATTTTCTCGTTGATAATCTTAACTGTCTTGCGCAGTACTTCCTCGTCTTCTGGCTTCACCTTCAGGCGATAGGTCCTGTCGGCAATCGCTATGTTTACGGGCAATAAACTATCGTTTTCTTCCATTATTATTAATATTAACTAGTGGTTGTCGTTATTTGGGGGATGTTGATTGCAGGTGAATGAACGTGTACTGTTGATATCCGCTTCTGCCGACTCTTATTCCTTGTCCTTACGTATTCAAAATCAGCAAACACCTGTCTATCTCCTTTATGTAATCTGTGAGGCGCTTACCCAGTTCCTTCTTATCCTTGTCATCAAGTACACCTTTGCTCAGCTTCACTATATCAAGGTTGTGTTGTAGATCCTTCATGCTTTCTTCCGTATTTTTCAACTGGATATCCCTCTTGGATAGTGCTTTCTTCAATTGTACATTCTCTCTTTTAAGCTGTGCAAATTGCTTCAAGAGTAGCTGTTGCTTTTGCTGTAACTGCAATAATTGATTACTAAGTACACTCATCTTAATTGATAATTGACAATTGTTATTTACTTTCTTATTTCTGCATTCAGTTCCTTTTCAAAAGACTGAATGATCCTGCTCATCATGGCATCTGTCTCTTTATCTGTCAACGTTTTTTCTTCGTCAAGGAAGGTAAAGTTAACAGCCATAGACTTTTTACCTGCCCCTAATTTATCGCTTTCAAATACATCGAACAAACGCATAGATTGCAACTTGACTAAATTAGCCTTTTTTACCACTGTTTCCAACACATTGTAGGTAGTGTCGGCAGCAACCACCAACGACAGGTCTCTCTGAACAGCCGGGAACTTAGGTACTTCTTTATAAACAATCTTTGTCTTTGCAACTTGTTGTTGTAGGGCTGTATAGTTGATGTCTATAAAATACACAGCCTGCTTGATGCTGAAAGACTTCAGGGTAGCCGCATCTACGATAGAGATACCGGCAATGTTTTGCTTGGCACTGCTAACGTTTATCTTTCCTGTTTCCTCGTCCCTGGTATATTTTGTCTTATCTAATCCAGACAAAACCAATATTGCGTCTACAATACCTTTTGCCCGATAGAAATCAACCGTCTTTGCTTTCTCTTGCCAGGTATCTTCGTGGTTGTCGCCAGTGATGTACAAAGCCAGGTGTTCATCTTCCCAATAAGACCCTACGCCTTTGGTATGATAGGTTTTTCCATATTCAAACAATTTCAGGTTGTTGTTCTTTCGGTTGTTGTTGTAGGCAATACATTCCAACCCGGTCTCCAACATAGAAGGACGCAATACATCCAGATCGGCACTCAGGTTGTTCATCATCTTTACGGTGCCGTTCAATACTTCCTCACCAAAGTATTTGCTGTTGGTAATTGAATTGGTTACAATTTCATTGAAACCTTGCCCTATCAGATAAGTGGCAATCTTGTCTTTCAATGCTTCTTTTGCACCCAATGCGTTCACTGACGGAGAAATAGTGATGGTGGTAGGAATCTCTATATTATCCAATCCATCTACACGGATAATTTCTTCTACCAGGTCGGCAGGAAGGCTGATGTCGGGTTTGCTGAACGGTACTGCAACAGATATTTCATCGATGCCTTCCCTATTTATTTCAAAACCCAATGCAACCAGAATCTTCATTACAGTATCTGGATGATAGTTTTTACCACTCAATTTCTTTAGGTATTGATACTTCAGGGATACCAGCGTTTTCTCCTTTGGCGCAGGATAAACATCAATGATATCGCTGCTGATTTCGCCACCGGCTACTTCCTTTATCAATAGCGCAGCACGTTTCAATACGTTCACGGCATTAGAGATGTCAACGCCCTTTTCGAATCTTGTGGCGGCATCTGTCCTCAATCCATGCTTCAACGATGTTTTCCGGATGCCTGATGAAGCAAAGCAGGCACTCTCCAGAAATATGTTTGTGGTAGTGGCCGATACGCCGCTATGCAATCCGCCAAATACACCTGCAATGCACATGGGCGCTCTATTGCCATCGCAGATCAATAAATCTTCGGCAAACAACTTCCTTTCTTTCTCATCCAATGAGGTAAATACGGTATCGGGTTCTGCCTTCTTTACAATAATACTTTTTCCTTCTATTTTGTCGGCATCAAATGCGTGAAGGGGTTGTCCTGTTTCATTCAGGATGAAGTTGGTAATATCCACTACGTTATTAATGCTTCTCTGACCAATAGCTTTCAGTTTGTTCTTGAGCCATTCTGGCGATTCTTTCACTGTTAGTCCAGTAATACTCACACCCGCATATCTCGGACAGGCTTCTGCATCTTCTACCGATACAGTGACTGGCAAGTTCTTGTTTTCTATCTTAAAGGTATTTACAAAGGGACTCTTCACTTTTCCCTTGCTCTTGTGATGATGCGCCAGATAGGCAAATACATCTTTGGCAACACCCAGATGACTCATTGCATCCATCCGATTAGGGGTAAGGCCTATTTCGTAGATGATGTCGTTGTATGGTTTAAAGTATTCGGCCGCAGGCGTACCCACTTTTGTATCTTGGGGCAACACCAATATTCCTTCGTGGCTGGTACCGATACCAATTTCGTCTTCGGCACAAATCATCCCGAAGCTTTCTTCGCCTCTTATTTTGGCAACACGCATCGTTAATGGATCGCCAGAAATAGGGTGGATTGTTGTACCAACCGTTGCCACTACTACCTTTTGACCAACGGCAACATTGGCAGCACCGCAAACAATTTTGAGTGGTTCGGCAGCGCCAGTATCAACAGTTGTCAATCTCAATTTATCTGCATTGGGGTGTTGTTCGCAGGTGAGTACTTCGCCAATCAGCAAGCCATCCAATCCTCCCTTTACGCTTTGGTATTTCTCCATGCTTTCTACCTCCAAACCAATGCTGGTAAGTATTTTGGAGAGCTTCTCGGGTTCTACTATTTCGGGCAAATATTCCTGTAACCAATTATAACTGATAGTCATTCGTAGCAATTAATGAGGTGCAAATATATCAATTTACAAGATGGAATAGTTATAAGTTATTAAGGGGAAACAAGGGATTAAAGTGCCATACGGTTCCAAATATTTTAGTCGCATCATCCTAAAGGAACTCTAACAACCCTGCACTCCCCACCAAATACTTCCTACATTGATGCCTTTTCTCCTTTGTTTGTATATAATAAGTTGTACTCCCATCATTTGCAAAAGCAAAATACAAACTCTTTTACGCAAACACTACGGTTTAAGGTGCAAACACTAGTGTTTAGAGTTCAAACACTACTGTTTAGAGCGCAAACACTAGTCTTTAGGGTTCAAACACTAGTGTTTAGAGTGCAAACACTAGTGTTTAGGGTGCAAACACTACTGTTTAGAGTTCAAACACTAGTGTTTAGGGTGCAAAGACTAGTGTTTGCGTAAAAAAGGGTAGTTAGTAGAGGTTAATCGCATTGTTTCGTCTCTTTGATTGATAACAATGAAGGGTGAAGTATATATTTGTAGAGGATTAATTGATTAAACAACCGTTATTTTGATTGTTGTTGGTGAAGAACACACTACAATGGCAATGGGAAAGACCAATAAAGGGAAAGGAAAGATATAATCTTTGCAAAAATTATATTTGTTACTGAAATGATGCAGGTAAAGAGTTTGAAGGATAATTAGGAAATTAAGCTTTGATAACAAAACTTCGTCTATTTAAGAGTTGTACGAAATGTTGACAGCGAGTTGAATAATAAAATAAGAACATTTAGAAATGACAGAACAGGATAAAAAGGAATACTTTGATGTGGTTGACGATAACATTAAAAAGTTCGGTTATCACTTAACCTTTGTGTTTGACAATGACTCACCTTCTTTTTGCTATTCAACAGGGATTTACAAGAATTTCAATATTCCTGAAATTTTCATTTCTTCTTTACCAAAAAACTTGTCATTTGAGCTTATTGAAAATTATGTAAACTTATTTAAGGAGACAAAATCAATCCCTATAAACACAAAGGTTGACAATCTGACTAACAGGTTCCCAATTTACTTTATTGACGTATCAGTCTCAAGCTTGAAAGATTATATACTTTCGACCATTAGATTTTATAAAAGCTATGAGTACAAATATTTACAAATAATCTTTCCGGACACCCAAGGATATTTTCCTAATGACAATGGTTATTACTATGACCAAGAAATCATGGGAGAATTCATAAACTAACATTTCACCGCAGCTAACAAAAGTGTTTAGTAAAGTGCTTGTGGAAGTAATTCAGCAATTCTGCTTTCTTTTAGTAGTAGTATCGAAAGAATATTCTTGTTAAGCCCCCCCCAAAAAAAACACTCATTCGCTAATTGCCATTATTGCATCACTACCTTATAAATTATCATATCATTCTGTCAAATGCGCTGTTGCAAACATTAATTCTTCAATTGACAGTTGCTTTTAGTTTGTTAATGCAACACAAGCCTTATTTTTACCCGTTACATCAATTCATCTATTAATAATAGCATTTTGTCTTCTCCGCAACAGATTCTGAAAAAATATTGGCAGCACGATAACTTCAGGGGTAATCAGGCTGAAATTATTGATGCGGTGCTGAACAAAAGAGATGTGCTGGCATTGTTGCCTACGGGCGGCGGCAAATCCATCTGCTTTCAGGTGCCGGCCATGCTGATGGATGGAGTGTGTATTGTTATCTCGCCATTGATTGCCTTGATGAAGGATCAGTTAGAAAATCTGATTAACAAGGGTATCCCTGCCGTATTCTTGCATGGCGGCTTGTCGCATACAGAAGTGCAGGATGTGTTGGAGGATGTGATTGCTGGTGAATATAAATTCCTTTATCTATCGCCCGAAAGGCTAGAAACAAACCTCTTCAGAGCGTATCTTATTCAATTGAACTGCTGCCTGATTGCAGTGGATGAAGCGCATTGTGTGAGTCAGTGGGGATACGATTTCCGGCAGCCCTATCTGCGCATCGCAAACATTAAGTATGAACTGAAGCAGGTGCCGATGATTGCCCTCACGGCATCTGCAACGCCGTTGGTGCAGGAGGATATTGTTGATAAATTGAAACTGAGGAACGCTGTTGTTTTTAGGCAAAGCTTTGAAAGAGCCAATCTTTCTTACTCCGCTTTCAAGGTGGAAAGCAAGATAAATAAGGCTGTGGAGATACTAAAGAATGTGCCGGGATGCAGCATTGTCTATTGTAGAAGCAGGAATCAGACAAGGGAAATTGCCAATCTTTTACAGCTTCAGAACATTGCGGCAGATTATTATCATGCAGGGCTTTCGCAGGAGGAACGCAATAGTAAACAGCAAGCTTGGGTAAATAATAAGATTCGTGTAATTGTTTGTACCAATGCGTTTGGGATGGGAATTGATAAGCCAGATGTGCGCACGGTGATGCACTTTGACGTGCCGGACTGTCTGGAAAGTTATTATCAGGAAGCAGGACGAGCAGGCAGGGATGGCAAGAAATCGTATGCCGTATTGTTGTATGATGACTATGAAATAGTGAAGCTGGAGGCGATGCCCGATGTGCGTTTCCCTTCTTTTGATGAGATAAAGAAAGTATATCAGGCATTGGCGGACTATCTGAATATCCCGGTAGGCTCGGGCGAGGGGATGTTTTATGACTTTGACATCAGCACATTTGCAAAGAACTTTAAGTTAAAAACACATCTTGTTCTTGCCACTTTGGGCGTGTTGCAACAAGAGGGGCATCTTGCTTTTAATGAAAATGTATTTCTCCCCACGAGGGTGATGTTTACTGCCCAGAAAGCGGTGCTTGAAGACTTTGAGTTTGCCCATCCTCAGCTGGATATTGTTGTTAAATGTTTATTGCGCAGCTATGCAGGCGTTTATGATAATTATACCAGCATTTCGGAGAAGCAGATAGCCAGGAAGCTGCGGATGACGGAGGCGATGGTGGAAGAGAAACTGATGCAGTTGCGCTCATTTGGCATCATCAGTTTCTTTCCAAGAAAGGAAACACCACAGATTCAGTTGCTATTAAACAGGGCGCCTGCCAATTACCTGATTATAAATCATGTGGCGTATGCCGAACGAAAGCGCTTGTATAAGGAAAGGGTAGACAAAATGCTTGCTTATATAGCATTGACCAATCAATGCAGGGGACAGTTTATTGCTTTCTATTTTGGTGATAGAGACGCAAAACCTTGTGGGATATGTGATACTTGTCTGAACAAAAAGAAGAAAAATACCTCAACTAATGAAGTGGATGCCATCCAGACAGCAGTGTTTGATTACTTGCAGAAAGGGGGGGGATCGGTAAAAGAGTTGTTGGAGCAGCTTGCATTTGTGTCAACAGATAAGGTCTGGGAAGTGTTGCAGTTGTTGCAAGATCAAAGCAAGATTGTGATTGGGGATGATGGAATGATAACAAAAAGATAATAGCAGCGTTAGGTTTCTCGAACAGTCTGAACGTCATTTCGACGATAGGAGAAATCTAATTTTAGTTTATTGGCTATTTTATTAATAAGTGCTTGTCTGATTCGATGAGATTTCTCCTAGGGTCGAAATGACGCTGTTTACCTAAAAGGAGAGCCGCCATACTTTAGTTTATTGAATTCTATCCGCGTTCGCTCAATAAGTTTCCTGTTTGCATTGATGTAAAATTCGCCATCGGGAGCCACGCCATTAATGCCCGCCAATCCTTCAATCGTCCAACGATGATTCTCTTGGTCGCGCCAATGCCAGTTGTCACGCTGAATAAATTCCGCAGGAAAAATATAATAGTTGCCATTCTTTATCAGATAATAACTATACGGGAACTCTGTTACATTATTTGCCCAATAGCCAATGGTTTCTGCTTGTGAAAGCGTGGCTGGGTCGATCATAAAGAGGTAAATGATATTGTCTATGTTTACGGGTACTGCGGTAGCTACATGATAATTCCAGGCATTGATGAGTGTGCCTTGCTCGCCCTTGAGGAAGTAACCACTAAAGACCCATCCTTTGTAATTGGGAATATTCCATTGATCCAATAGGATGCAGATGGCATTGGCGCGGTCCTCGCAATCATTGTGTGCATCTGCCCATTTAAATAACCAATGATTTTGAAAGAAATTGAAGATGGCATTCGCCTGATCCAATGTGAGGGCATTGTTCAGATAGACATCATCTGAGAGTTCGTAATCGAAGTATGTTTTTTCGTCTTGCCCGTACATGGGACTAAGATAGTGAATTATGGATAATGATTAGCGATTAATGCTTAATTGTAAAATGCGCACTACTTTGTTCTTTGTTTAAGATTTTATTGGTCACCATGCTGTTTAAAACTTTTAAAACCTATATTTTCGCAGTCTTACCGTACTAATAAATTAATAGCTTAATGGAGTATCAAAAATTCAGTCATATATCTTTTGATTTGTGGTTAACACTTATCCAGTCCAATCCAGCATACAAACAAAAGAGAAATCGATTGATGATTGAATTCTTTGGTATCGATAAAGATCCGGTCTTTGTAGATGAAACTTACAACAGGTTCGATAATCTATTTAATGGTATCAACGAGATTACAGGCGGCAATTTAGACCCATACGAACTCTGGCTGATATTCCTTAGTCATCTGGATATAGATATCAAAAAGATAAACATTCAATATCTACAAGAATTTATTGATGAAACAGAGAAACTATTCTTTGAATATCATCCCACTTTACTAGATGAAAATACGCCTAAGCTGTTTGAGCAATTGGTAAATAAAGGTCATACATTAAGTCTGCTTTGCAATACTGCATTTACAAAAAGCCCTTTTCTAAAAAGGTTATTGGCGCATTTGGAAATAGATAAATACCTTAGCTTTCAGTTATACTCCGATGAAATGGGTTACTCGAAACCTAATATAAAGGTGTATGAACAATTATTTAGCGAAGTTTCAAAACTAAAACCAATTACTAAAGGAGAAATACTGCATATAGGCGACAATCCCATTGCCGATTTATGGGGCGCAACCAACTTCGGAATTACAGGTCGGTTACTCTTGCCGGGAGAGACCGTTGTTACTGTATTTAATGATTATCAATAGAACAACATAATGGCATTACAACAACTGCTTCAAGAAATAATAGAGCATCCCCTGAGTGCCCTGTTGATAGTGGGCAACCTGATTATTATAGAAAGCCTTCTCTCTGTTGACAACGCTGCTGTACTGGCAACAATGGTGATGGATTTGCCAAAAAGAAAGCGCAAACGCGCACTGAAATATGGCATCATCGGGGCTTATATCTTTAGGGGTATTGCATTGTTGCTGGCCTCTTTCTTAGTTAAGTTCTGGTACCTGAAACCACTAGGTGGCTTATATCTGGTGTATCTTGTATGGGATTGGTGGCAAGATAAAATGAAGGAAGAGGAAGAAACAACCATTAAAAAGGAGGACAAGTGGCTTTACAAAAAGATTACGGGAACTATTGGCAACTTCTGGTCAACCATCATTTTAGTTGAATTGATGGATGTAGCTTTTTCTATAGACAATGTATTTGCTGCCGTAGCCTTTTCCAACAACATTTTACTCATCTGGTTGGGCGTTTTTATAGGTATCCTGGCAATGAGGTTTGTTGCGCAGATATTTGTTTCCCTGATGGAGCGTTACCCTTTTCTGGAAACCTGCGCTTTTGTCGTTATAGGCATACTTGGAATTAAGCTTTTACTATCAATTCCGGTACATTATTTCCCTGAATCTTTTATCAGTCAATTCCTCGAAAGCAAAGAAGCCGATTGGATGACCTCTGCATTTACTATTGGCGTTTTCTTAGTGCCTTTCTTGATAAGGGTACTGTTTTATCATCCACAAAAGGATAAAGACCTGGAGATATAATGCAAGGCTTCGATTAATAACGGCATTGACTAAAAAGAATAAATAGCATAAACAAAGGCTATGGTTACTTGGACACCATGTCTTTATGTGTTTAAATATTAAAAGAGACTGCCAATTTTACCCCTTTTATTTTATTGGCAGACAAATTGAACAAGCACCCACTCAATAATAATTATTATGGAAGAGAAAGAAATACTTGAAAAAAACGACACAATCAACGAAACTTTAGAGAACAATACTGACGAAAATGCAGCCTCTACAAATGGTGCAGAAGTGAGTGAAGTAGAAAAACTGACGGCTGAGTTATCTGAGCAAAAGGATAAATACTTACGCTTGATGGCTGAGTTTGACAACTTTAGAAGAAGAACGGCAAAAGAACGATTGGAATTGATTCAAACTGCTGGAAAAGACATCGTAGTTAGTTTGTTGGATGTATTGGATGATTGCGATCGTGCAGAGAAACAACTACAATCTAATGCAGATATTGCTGTGCAAAAAGAAGGGATTCAACTTGTTTTCAATAAAATAAGAAGCACACTTCACGGAAAAGGCGTGAAGGCGATGGAGAGCATCCACACAGAATTTGATGCAGAAAAACATGAAGCCATCACTGAGATACCTGCTCCTACCGAGAAATTAAAAGGAAAAGTATTGGACGAGGTGATGAAAGGCTACTACCTGAACGATAAAATAGTGCGATTTGCAAAAGTAGTGGTAGGGAATTAAGAACAGGATGCAAGTTACTGGTTGCTAGATTCTGGTACAGGTAACTAGCAGCAGTCAACTTTAGGCCTGCTCAATTATTAAACATATTTTTTTTATGAAGAGAGATTACTACGAAATATTGGGGGTTTCCAAAACTGCTTCTGCGGATGAAATAAAAAAGGCATACCGCAAAGTGGCGATGCAATATCACCCCGACAGAAACCCTGGCGACAAAGCCTCCGAAGAAAAGTTTAAGGAAGCTGCGGAAGCTTATGAGATATTAAGTGATGCCGACAAAAAAGCCAAATACGATCGTTTCGGACATCAGGCTTTCGGTCCAGGAACTGGTGGTGGTGCCCGTGGAGCATCTAATATGGATGATATTTTCAGTCAGTTTGGTGACATCTTCGGCGATGATGCTTTTGGAAGTTTCTTCGGTGGTGGAAGAGGTGGTAGCCGTGGTGGTGGTGGAGCGAGGGCAAGAGGTCAACGCGGTAGTAACCTCCGCATCAAAATGAAGCTTACTCTAGAGGAAATTGCAACAGGCGTTACAAAGAAGGTTAAAGTAAAAAAGAATGTCGTCTGTAATACTTGTAGTGGTAGTGGTGCAAAAGATAAAAACAGTGTACAAACCTGCCAAACTTGTCACGGCAGCGGACAAGTAAAAAGAGTTACGAATACTTTTTTGGGGCAGATGCAAACCGTTACAGCTTGTCCTACTTGTCATGGTGAAGGACAAACCGTTACAGCAAAATGTACTTCTTGTCGTGGTGAAGGAAGGGTGTATGGTGAAGAAGAAATAAGCATAGATATCCCCGCAGGAGTACAAGAAGGTATGCAACTGAGCATGAGTGGTAAAGGAAATGCTGGAGAAAGGGGAGGAGCCAATGGCGATTTGATTATTCAGATAGAGGAAGAATCTCACCAAGAACTACATAGGGATGGGCTGAATGTTGCTTACGACTTGTACATTTCTTTCCCAGATGCAGTATTTGGTACCAGCGTTGAAGTCCCAACGATTGACGGACGCGCCAAGATTAAAATTCCCGCAGGTACACAAAGCGGTAAGATATTCAGGCTTAAAGGCAAGGGTTTCCCAGAAGTACAAGGATATACTAAAGGAGACCAGTTAGTTTATGTAAATGTTTGGACGCCGCAAGATTTGAATAGCGATGAGAAGGCAATGCTTGAAAAGCTAAATGCAAGCAGTAATTTCAAACCAAGACCCGACAAAAACAATAAGAGTTTCTTTGAAAGAGTAAAAGAAGCTTTTAATTAGAATCATCAATAGTCGGATATTTATAATATTTCGATTTGACAATAGAAAATAAGATATAGAATCCCTTTGAAGTGCAAGTACTTCAAGGGGATTTTTGTTTTTATTCCCCTTAAAATCGCTGCTTTAAATAAAATATTGGAATATAAAGAAGTATGTTGCAACATCAAGCACAGTAAATTGGACTTTCTCCTTTAAACCCTTCTGTACTTTACAGTCTATTTGCAAGTTGGAGATTAACCACAAAGAACACAATGGTTTTCACAAAGAGACACAAGCAGTTAAAATATTATGTTCTTTGTGTTTCACTCTTAGTGTACTCCGTGGTTGAATTATTTATTTTTATTATTATAACGATGGCTTTTATGACACCACACAAATTGATTGCTGCCCTACTTGTTTCTCTTGTTTTATCGCAATGGAATGCTTCCGCACAAACCCATTCCTATTATCAGGAACC
>Ga0007818_1000302_pt1 | contig 14488 bp, 15 predicted proteins | sample CryBogCBE08Jun09_FD_71221 | JGI IMG/M metagenome (GOLD analysis project Ga0007818, IMG submission 71221) | Freshwater microbial communities from Crystal Bog, Wisconsin, USA - CBE08Jun09 | ecosystem: Environmental > Aquatic > Freshwater > Lake | place: Crystal Bog, Wisconsin, USA | collected...
GAGAAGAGCGCGATCCACACAATGTCAACGAAGTGCCAGTAATAAGAGACAACGATCGCTGTTGTCGCCTGCTTGTGGCCAAACTTACGAGCCTTAGCAGTGCGAATCATGACGACCAAGAATGCGATGAGTCCGCCGGTTACGTGTAGACCGTGGAAGCCGGTGGTGATGTAGAAGACCGAGCCATATGCGCGCGATGAGAGTGAGAGTCCATCACGGATGAGGTTGGAGTATTCGTAAATCTGACCGCCGATAAAGAATGCACCCATCAAGAATGTCATAGCGAACCACTCGCGCATTCCCCACTTCGAGAAGCGAAGTAGTGCACCCGTGCGACGTGGCTGGAAACGCTCAGCAGCGAAGACACCGAATTGGCATGTCACCGATGAGAGAACCAGAACGGTCGTGTTGATCGCAGCGAACTTCACATTCAAGATGCTTGTTGAGTCGAGCCAGACCTTTGGGCCTTGGACTGCGCGCGTCGTGAAGTACATTGCAAAGAGCGCTGCGAAGAACATCAACTCACTTGCGAGCCAGACGATCGTTCCTACTGCAACGAGGTTCGGCCGGGAGTTGTGATAGTGGTTCGCAGGGGCTGGGGTGCCGCCGCTTGAGGGCGTGCTTAAAGTTGTGCTCACGGGGCGATTATTCCCGATTCGCGAGCCTTTTTATCCCATTTCAGGTGAGAGCCTCCTCGCAGAAACCGATTCCGAGGGTGAAGCGCATCACGCAGGAAAATGCTGGTTTTTTCGCTAGACTTCCCGCCATGAGCAGCCCAAAGACCCCTGTGATTCTCGTCTACTCGGACGATTCAACAGTCCGTCAATCGATTGTGACCGCTTTGGGACAGAAGGTCGCTGCCGACCTGCCGAACCATAAGATCGTTGAATTCGCCACCGGCTCCGCCCTCCATCTCTACGTCGATGAGAAGCGTCCAGTCGACCTCTTCATCCTCGATGGTGAAGCCGTCCCCGAGGGTGGAATGGGAATTGCCCGTCAGGTGAAGGATGAGGTCTATAACTGCCCTCCCGTCCTGCTCATCACCGGTCGCGCACAGGATGCCTGGCTCGCCTCGTGGTCACTTGCTGAGGGCGTGGTCAGTCACCCGATCGACCCATTCACGATTGCCGGCAAGGTTGCCGAATTGCTTCGCCCGCGCCTACTTAGCGCCACCGCTTAATGGTCGACTCTTCGTCCCCATTTCAATGGGAGAGCATCAATAGCCAACTCGCCTCGAAGACTGATCTAACACCGGAACAGGCCCGTTGGGTCATGCGCGAAATCCTCACCGACCAGGCTCCTAAAGAGGAGCTGAAGACGATGCTCACCAATATGTATCACAAGGGTGAGGCGCCCGAAGAGGTCGATGCCTTCGTTAAAGAGATGTTCGCATTCAGTCTTCCTATCGATATCACAGATCGCGCGGTCGATATTGTCGGCACCGGCGGCGACGGCGCTCACACCATCAACATTTCAACATCCGCATCCGTGATTACAACCGCGGCGGGTGCTCGCACAGTTAAACATGGTTCCGTTGCTGCAACTTCGAAATCCGGCGCTGCTGATGTCTTGCGCGCACTCGGTGTGAATATCGATCTCACTGGTCCTGAAGTCGCCCAGGTAGTTCATAAATTGGGCATCGGCTTTCTCTTTGCCCAGAAGTTCCACGCATCACTTCGCTACGCAGCCCCTGCTCGTCGCGAACTCTCATTTCCGACGATGTTCAATGTTCTTGGCCCGCTGGCGAATCCTGCTCAGCCAAAGGCGATTGCTTTGGGAGTGGCGAATCCCAAGATGATGCGCGTCATGGCAAACGTGCTGTTGAAGCGAGGCGTCGAGGGATTCGTCTTCCGTGGCGATGATGGACTGGACGAAATCTCATTGGAGACAACAACGACGGTCTTGCAGATTAGCAATGGAACGATTCGGGAAGAGAAGTTCGATCCCACGAATCTCAATATCCAGCGCTCTCCACTCTCGGAACTCGTTGGCGGAGAGGCCGATTACAACGCTGATGTCACTCGCCGCATTTACGCCGGCGAACATGGCGCACCTCGAGATGCGGTTCTCTTAAATGCCGCTGCGGGTATCGCCGCTTTCAAGGGTGACTTCTCCTTGTCGGTGGAACAGCAATTCGCAAATGGATTGGTCTTGGCGACAGCCGCAGTGGATTCCGGTAAGGCGGCAGCTCTCCTTGATTCATGGGCGAAGATGACCCAAGAGATTGTTGCTAATCGTCCTGAGTAAAGCTCTGCCAGTTATTTGTCTTATCTGCAAGGCGATTCCATAGTCCACCCGCGCCAAAAGCTGGCATCGACCATTCGCCATCAATCTCAACGATTCTGATTCCTTCGCCTTCTAAGTAATTGGCAATCAACTCCACCTCTTCATAGGTGGACGCCGGAAGAATGCCACCGTTGTTGATGACAACCTCGGAACTTTCTCGTAGCGCTTGAATCAACGGGTCAGGGGAGTTGCCCTTTGAGGTACGTGCGGAACCGGCGAGTCGTCCATAGCGGATCACGACGAACTCCCAATCATCGCCATCGCGTTTTGCAGTGATCATGTGGGGGATAGAAGCGTAGGAGCGCAAACGCGTGGAGCGGGAAGAACCGCGGGCATAAGCGAGTAGTCGGTTTCGCACCTGTGAGGCCTCCTCGTAGCGTTCTTCGAGTGCGAGCTCACTCATTCGTTCGTTGAGATAGCGCTCTACTGGTGAAGCATCTCGAGTGAGATGCTCCTTTGCTCGAGCAGTGATTTCGTAATATTGCTCGACGCTCTGTTCTTCGATGCACGGGGCGCCGCATCGCTTCATCTCGTAGAGCGCACACGGTGAAGCACTCTTGACGCTCTTTGTGGTGATCTTTGTCGTGCATTGCCGAATTGGCAGAACTTCCAAGATCGCTTCACTCGCAAGTTGTGCGTCATCCTTGCCTCGAAATGGGCCCGCCCATCCATTCTCATCGCTGAGGGAATCTGAACCTCGAACAATAGAGAATCGTGGGAACTTCTCGTCCGTCAGAGCGAGCCAGTATGCCTTCTCTTGAAAACGTGATCGCCTGTTGTAGCGCGGCTGTTTCTCGGCGATCATGCGCAATTCACGGACCTGCGCCTCGAGTACGGTTCCGCAGACGATGTGGTCGATGCGGACTGCAAGAGCAATCATCTCTTTGATACGACTTCGCATCTCTGATGCCCCAAAGTAGGAGCGGACCCTAGAACGCAGATTTCGCGATGTCCCTACGTAGAGCGCTTCACCCTGAGCATCACGGAAGATATAGACACCTGGAGCGGCGGGAAGTCCATCGGCCAAAGATCGCTTTGCTCGCTGCTCCGGAGTGACTGCTGAGAGAAAATCGAAGAGATCTTCATATGTGGAGATGCTTCGCGAACCTAACCGTTCGATGAGACCGTGGAGAACTTCAACGGTTGTCTGAGCATCATCGAGCGCACGGTGAGTCGGCTTTACCTCAGTCCGAAAGAATGTGGCGAGCGTTGAGAGTTTTCGATTCGGTACCTCGTCATGTGCCAGTGCTCTCTTAGCAAGATGTACCGTGTCGAGCGTTCGATAGTTCGGCCATCGATAATTCAATTGCGATGCAGCGGCCTTGAGAAAGCCGAGATCGAATTTTGCATTGTGGGCGACGAGTACCGTCTCTTGGGCAGAGCCAGCAAACTCTAGAAAGGCAGGGAAGGCCTCGGAAATCTTCGGGGCAGGCAAGACCATCGCCTCAGTAATTCCAGTGAGGACGGTTATGAATGGTGGAATCGGAACGCCGGGATTGACGAAGGTTTTGAACTCACCCAACACTTTGCCGCCGCGTACTTTAACGGCGCCGATTTCAGTGATCGCACATCCTTGTAGTGGAGATCCACCTGTGGTCTCTAGGTCGACGACAACAAATGTGACATCGGAGAGTGGCCGACCTAGGGATTCCAGGGTTTGTTGCCATTCACCTACATCCGTCGGAACCATGCACTCAAAATACCCTCATTCACCGACAGGTGGGTCACGCTGACAATGATGCGCAAAGAGATTAGATTTCCTGCATGGCGACCGATACTGCACCCGAAGGCTGGCTCGACGATTTCCGATCTGAGGGCACTGGGGAGAACTCCCGCGTTGGAATCATCTTCGTGCACGGCTTCACCGGTTCTCCCGCATCAATGCGCCCCTGGGCTCACTATTTCACCGATCGGGGCTACACCGTCTCGGTTCCTCAACTTCCTGGACATGGAACTCAATGGCAGCGGTTGAATGAGGTCTCATGGGGCCAGTGGCCAGCCAAGGTCATCGAAGAGCTCGCTTGGTTACGTACTCGTTGCTCCAAGGTCTTTATCTTCGGCCTATCCATGGGTGGTTGCACGACACTTAACGTGGCAGAACGCGAGCAGGTTGATGGATTAGTACTGGTCAATCCCATGGCACATATCCCTGGAATTCAAATCAAATTTGCACCGCTGATCGCACTCTTCAAGAAGGGAATGCCTTCGGTTGGTGACGACATTAAGAAGCCGGGTGTGACCGAATGGGGATATGACGTCCTGCCAACGCGTGGTGTCATCCAATTGCAGAAAATGTTACTTGCGACTCGAGCCAATCTCGAGAAGGCGACTGCGCCTCTGCTGATATTCCATTCCGTCGATGATCACGTCCTGCCAGTTTCAAATACCAATATCATCGTCAGCGAAATTGGTACTCCGATTGACCAGTTGACCCGTGTGGAATTAAAGAATAGTTATCACGTCGCAACCCTCGACTTTGACTCCGATGTCATCTTCGAGAAATCACTTACCTTTGTTCAATCCCACAGCTAACGCGCACCACAGTCGAACCACCTAGATTTGTTTTGGGAAATGCCAAAGATCAAATTGCTCCAAGTCGATATCACGACGCCCATGCAATCTGAGGATGTCGACTATTTGCGCTTTGTGTTCCGCGCTGTGAAGTGAGGCCTGAGCGAGAACGGTCGTTCGCTCTACTTTCTGCGCGCCTCGCTCATCATTAAATTCAATCACTTCGTCCGGTGCGAGATGGGCCTGAGCCAGCAAGTCGGCGCCTAACTCCGCGACGTAATCGGCGAGCGCGCGAGTTTGGGCGGAATTAGTAGGAGGTTGGAGATCTGTCCAACGCGCCTTGGTCAAGATGTAGCGAAACCATTCGAAGCTGCCAGCAATATGTGAGAGATGCTCTGCGATGCTCCATTCTCCATCTGTTAATCGAAGTTGGAGTTCTTCTTCAGAGAATGAGATTGCCTTCTCATAGAACTGGGCATTAGCCCACACCAGGTGCCGCGTTGGAATCAACATGGCTTAAACGTACAAGAGCTTTCGGCGGAAGAGCTCGCGATTCAGGAGTGAAATCAGCACGAGCAAGACGGCGGAGACCAAGATCGGGGTCCAGAGAAATGTCCACTTTGGATTGGAGGCAAGTACCAAGAGCGGAACAGCGCCAGCAGGCGGGTGCACAGTGCCGGTGATATCCATAAAGAAGATTGCGAGAGCAACGGCAAGACCCAACGTCCAGATGTGATCACCAAAGCTCTTAAGTATGACGAGGCCAACAAGCGCACTCAGCAGGTAGCCAAAGGCAATGTTCTTCGGGCGAGCGAAGGGACTCTCAGGCATTGCACTCAAAATAAGGAAGGAGGCTCCGAACGGTGCGATGAGGAGAGGCTGTTTAGTTATGTGAGCCAATTCGGCGAGGCCGGAGATGCCTAGGAAGGTGAGTGCCGAGCTGATGAAGATATTCCGGTACTTATGCATTCTCGGAGTTTACGTGAGCAAAATGTGAATTCTCGGGAGCAAAACTCCCTCCCAAAGTGCAAACGTTTACTCAATTCTTGTGAAGTAAATGTGAAGCAATGAAGATGAAATATTTATTGTTATCGGAAGACTCTTTCACGATGCTAGCAGCGCGGTGAATCCCCTCAAAAGTGAGTGGAATCCATCTCCGCCAAAGATCTAGGAGAAACGATGAAATTGAAGTCTGCTCTAATTGCTTCGACTGCGGTAGCACTTGCCGCAGCCCTTGCACTACCTACAACCGCTGCACACGCTGCTGCTAGCAAGCGCGCATGCATCATCCTTCCAGACTCAGATAGCGGAACTCGTTGGGAGCCAAACGATCGCCCAGCATTGAACAAGGCCCTTACTGCTGCTGGATTTACCACCGATATTCAGAATGCTCAGAAGGATTCTTCTAAGTACGCAACAATTGCAGATGCACAGCTCGCTAAGGGTTGCGGCGTCATGATTCTCGTTGACTACCAGGGCGCAGGAGCACAGGTTGTAACAAAGGCCAAGGCTCAGGGCATTCCGGTCATCGCATACGACCGCCCACTTGCTGGTGCTAGCTACTACGTTTCATTCAACAACACTGTTGTTGGTGCCTTCGAAGGTCAGACAGTTGTCGATGGACTTAAGGCTGCGGGCAAGAATCCAATGACCGCAAGCGTTGTCTTCGGTTCTGGCGACCCAACGGATGGAAATGCAAAGATGTTCCTTGATGGAGCTCTTGCAGTCCTAAAGAAGGCTGGCGTCAAAGCTGCAGCAACGATGAAGGGCACATGGGATGGCCCAACTGCTGGAACAGAGTTCGAGCAGGCATTCACAACTCTTAAGGGCAAGGTCGATGCAGTACTTGCTCCAAACGATAACAACGCAGCTGCAATTATCGCGATCCTTGATAAGAACAAGCAGACCGCTGTTATCTCAGGTCAGGATGCATCCCCAGCAGGTCTTTCCAACATCCTTCTTGGCAAGCAGACAGCGACTGTCTACAAGCCATTCAAGGTTGAAGCTGGTGTAGCTGCAAACCTCGCAATCCAGATCCTCAAGGGCCAGAAGCCAGTTGCTCCATTGAAGCTTGCTGATGGAACACCGTTCTTCGCTTCCACACCTATCTTGATTAAGGCAGCAACAGTGAAGACTGTTATCGCTGCTGGAGATGCAACAGTTGCTTCTGTCTGTACTCCTGCGGTCAAGGCAGCTTGCGCAAAGTACGGCATCAAGTAAGTAGGTAGTTCGCCTGAATAGGTAAAACCGTCATTAAAGAGACCTTGTGCCTTTGGTAGGTGCAAGGTCTCTTTAATACATCGAAGCAGGATTTTTCTCGCGTCGAGAGTTGGCGCACACATCCGTGATGTTGGGAGATGAAGTGGCAGAGGTTCCAGTTGTTGAATTGTCCGGAGTCGTAAAGAGTTTTGGCCCAGTAGATGTCCTTCGGGGCATTGAATTTGCGGCCTATTCCGGTGAGGTGATGGCGCTTGTTGGTGATAACGGTGCAGGAAAATCCACCCTCATCAAAGGGCTCTCAGGAGTTCAGCCATACGACGGGGGAGTGGTTAAGTATGCCGGCGAGGAGATCACCCTCGACAGTCCTCAAGCAGCAGCGCATTACGGAATCGAAGTGGTCTATCAAGATCTAGCACTCTGCGAAAACTTGGACATTGTTCAGAACATGTTTCTTGGTAAGGAAGAGTTGAAGCAAGGAACTCTGAACGAACCGGAGATGGAGAAGCAGGCGACTAAAGCGCTCCAAGCGCTCTCAGTGAAGACCATTAAGTCAATCCGACAGAAGGTTTCATCGCTTTCCGGAGGCCAACGTCAAACGGTCGCTATTGCACGCTCAGTACTTCGGGAAGCTAAGTGTGTGATCCTCGATGAGCCAACTGCAGCTCTGGGTGTCGCCCAGACCGAACAAGTATTGAATTTGGTGCGCCGGCTCGCCGACCAAGGCGTGGCCGTTGTAATCATCAGCCACAATCTTGGCGATGTCTTTAAGGTGGCAGATCGCATTTCGGTCATGTACCTCGGCCAGATGGTTGCCGCGCTGAAGGCGAAAGAGACGACGTACGACGAGGTAGTTGCCTACATCACCGGAACTAAGGTCCCAGGAGGGGAGAACTAACATGACACAAGCAGAGACCCCTCAGCCATCGCTTGCGAGCGGACACGAAGGTTCTATCAACGATATCTTCCGCCAATACATCGCTCGACTCAAGGGCGGCGAGATGGGCGCTGTCCCAGCCGTTCTTGCTGCTTTAACTTTGGCTCTGATCTTCAACTTTGCGAGCCCGTTCTTCTTTACAAATATCAATTTCACAAATCTCTTTGTTCAATCGGCGGAATTGACGATGCTCGCCGTCGCATTGGTATTCGTCATTCTTCTCGCTGAAATCGACCTCTCTGCCGGTGTTACTGCTGGCGTTGCGATGGCGGTCTTCATTCAACTGGTTCGTACGTGGAATGTGAATTGGATCCTTGCACTCCTCGCAGGGTTTGCCGTCGGAACCTTGATTGGGCTGCTCATCGGTTTCATGGTGGCGAAGATTGGCGTTCCTTCGTTCGTCGTCACTCTGGCCTTCTTTTTGGGTTTCCAGGGAATGCAATTGGTTCTCTTGGGTGAAGGTGGCGTCTACCGCGTGGAGGTACCTCAAATCCTGGCCATCATGAATAACAACATGCCACTGTGGGCTGGCTGGGCAATGCTCATTATCTTCGCAGGTCTCGCAGCGTTAGTTGCGATTTATGATCGGAGCCGACGTTCATCTGTTGGATTGGTCAATAAGCCATTCTCCATAGTCATCTTCAAATTGGTCGCCACATTGCTCGTCGGTGGATTCGCAATCTCCATCATGAATCAAAATCGAAGCCAAGGTGTTATTCCCATCAAAGGCGTACCAATCGTTGTTCCTATCACTATCTCTATTTTGATGATTGCAACATTCATTCTTGATCGAACTCGCTTCGGTCGCCACTTGTATGCAGTAGGCGGAAACCCCGAGGCTGCTCGTAGAGCGGGTATCAAAGTTGTACGCATTCGAATCTATGCCTTCGTTATCTGCGCCTTCTTAGCAGTCGTCTCGGGCGTATTTCACGCAAGTCGTATCGGTAGCGTCGACGGGTCAGCTGGACACACCATCGTCCTATCTGGGGTAGCTGCCGCCGTTGTTGGTGGAGTCAGCCTCTTTGGTGGACGTGGACGTTTGGCTCACGCCGCAATTGGTGCTGTCGTCATCTCGATGATTGATAACGGTCTCGGACTGCTTTCCATGCCATCGGGTATCAACTTCCTTGTACAGGGCGGGGTTCTCCTTCTCGCGGCGACGGTTGATGCTCTTGCGCGCACCCGTGGTGGAGTCGTTCGCAGAAACTGATCTCCGCTAGGCGTCCGGCTGTTAACCTGTCTGCTGATCGCAACGACAAAAGGAGCACTACATGATTAGTTCGGAGCACCTGCTCAAGCACATGGCCTGGGCTAATCAACAGATACTCTCCCGAGTCGCCGACTTCCCTGATGAAGCGTTGAAATCGTTTATCTCAAATCCAGAGTGGACGGTGGGAGACATCATTCAACATTTTTGCAGCTCGGCAGGAAATTACAACTTTCGCCTAGGCGGTCCGGAAGTAAAGAGGTTTGATTCAGTAGCAGATATGGATACCTTGCGTTCAATGCTGCCTATTGTCGCTGGCTACGATGCACAACTGATCGATCACGTATCTGAATCAGATCGCGTCGTCACTGTGCATCGTGATGGCACCACTTATCTCTGGCAATTTTCAACGATTCTTAGCCAGGCCGTACACCATGCAACCGAACACCGAGCACAACTTGTTCAAGCCTTAGATTTCCGGGGCTTCACCGGAATCTCCCTTGATGATTTCGATCTCTGGGCTTATGAAGAAGCGGTGCGGGAATCACATTAGTTTCGATCGCCTTAACGGCGTTAGAGTGCATGAATGTAGACGGCGAGTGCCGCCATCACGGTTGAGACCGCAATTGCAAGCAGCAACAATCCAAAGATGCGCGAGAGTACGTTCAAGCCTTGTTCGCCAAGAAGTTTCTCAACAGGCTCTGCCGTTAAAAGCAAGATGCCAGTCAGAAGGGCGAGCACCAAGATAATGACGAAATCGGCGACTCGTACGCTGCCCTTATCGCTATTTCCGATTGCGATCACTGTCGCTATTGCCCCAGGACCTGCCATCATCGGAATCGCAAGCGGGACGACCATCGCCCCTTTCGCATCAGCCTGAACGATCGAGTTCTTCCTACCCATCACCATCGACCAACCAATCGAACCGATGACAAGTGCACCGGCAATACGAAATGCCTCGATCTGAATACTCAAGAGCTTGAGAATGGCGTCGCCCAGTAGGTAGGCGATAATCAGAGTTATCCCCGATACGAAGGCTGTCTGAAGAGCGATGATTCGCCGACGTTGAGTGGTGACACCAGAGGTCAGGGTGAGGAAGACCGGGATAGAAGTAATCGGACTAACGATCGCGAAGAGGGCTACGAGCGTGGTGATATCGCCATTGAGATGCATGGCGTAAGAATCTCACGAAAAATGCTTGCGAGAGCCTTCCACCTGTAGCACGATTCGCACCATGAGTAATGTGAACATGTATCGATGCACGGAATGCGGCCGAACTTACAACGCAAAGGTTCTGGATCGCTGTCCGGTGTGCGCTCTCCCAAGACTAAAGGCAGATGATCGCGAGGAGACTGTGGAGGCTGCTCCAGTCAAGAGCTCCCCACAGGCTGATAAGCGCGTTGAGAGATCTGCCTGGAGTTCCAAAAAGAGCCACTACGCAAGCATCACCAAAGAACAAGCGAAGATCGTGAATGGGTACGGGACCGTCATTCAAGTGCTTGGAATCATTCTCGGGGTGATTGTGCTGATTGCGACGGTAATTCGATTTAACAATACTCAGCAGACATTTCTAGGCGTTATCGTCGGTCTAGTCTTGGGCGGCATTGTCGTTATTTCTTCGATAATTGCTGGGGCGATTTATCGGATGGTTTCCAATTACTTTATGTTTAAAGTTGAGAATTAAGGGTGTCAATCGATTAAAGCTTGCGCCCTAATCCCGGCGCGTTAGCTAAGTGATGTTGCTTGGTGGACGATACTGGGATCGAACCAGTGACCCCCACAATGTCAATGTGGTGCTCTACCGCTGAGCCAATCGTCCAGGTCTTGATGGGTGATACTACACGAGCATTTACCTTCCGAAATCATCCTCAATGCGCTCAATATCGTCCTCGCCGAAGTAACTTCCAGTCTGGACTTCAATGAAGACCAACTCCGATTCTCCGGTGTTTGCCATCCGATGGAGGTCGCCAGCTGCAAACTCGATAAATGATCCCTGTGATACGGGGTGAATCACTCCATTGATAGTGACCTCACCGCTGCCTTGCGTGATGAACCAATGCTCGGCGCGATATTTGTGCTTTTGATAGGAGAGGCGCGCGCCTGGCTTCACCCAGATGCACTTCACCTTGAACAAATCAGTCGATTGAAGAACCTCATAACGCCCCCAAGGGCGTATTGATTCATCATCTAGGTTCATATTCATCATTCTATGCGGAGTTGATTTGCGAATTGAGCGAATCCACCGCCGAGCAGTGAAATCTTTGGAGGTCGGAACGGGATTTGAACCCGTGTAGCAGGATTTGCAGTCCTGAGCCTCGCCTCTCGGCCATCCGACCATGCGCTCGAAGGTAACTTCGAACTCTCCTTGAGTACGCCAGACCTACGCGAAAGCGGTCGGAATGGTGATTGTTTCAAGAAGAGAGCGGACGACCGGGTTCGAACCGGCGACCTGAACCTTGGCAAGGTTCCGCGCTACCAACTGCGCTACGTCCGCATTGCTGTCCACCATGGCGGGGCCACGGCATTTCAGCAGGTGAAATCTAGCGCATCAGGCGCGCACGAGCCAACTCGCTCAGAATCGTTGAGAACTGGGTTGTAGCGGGTAGCGTTTCGCAGGTGCGAGAGCTACAGGATGCCCGATTCTGGATGGGCGGGATTGAGGCTGGGTCTTGCTCTGAGGTCAGCCATGATCCCAAGGCGTTGGATGCAGGTGGCTTCTGGGCAGTTCAAATCGATTTTGAGGGCCGAGCTACCTTTGCCAAGTTTGAGGATGTTGCATTCAACGTTGATTTTGATTCCGATGAACCGCTCTGCACTCCGACTGGCCCTTGGGTTAGTTCAATGAACTCGCGTGAATATATGGAATATGTCGAACGGGCACGCGAGGCGATTGCCGTGGGTGATATCTATCAGGTGAATGCCTGTCGAGTCTTGACCGCCCCGCACTCCGGAAATCTCGAAGGGCTCTTTCGAGAGATTGTGAGATCGAATCCGGCACCGTTCGCCTCGTACCTTCGGCTGCCAGGAATTGAGATTGCATCTGCCTCACCGGAACTCTTTATTGAAATCTGTGAAGACCATCAAGGTCGCAACCTCATCAAGTCCAGTCCCATCAAGGGAACTGCGCGATCGAATTCCTTCGCGGAGAAGGACTACCCAGAAAATCTTATGATTGTTGATCTGATGCGAAATGATTTTGGCAGCATCACCGAGATTGGATCGGTCGAAGTTCCACGACTATTTGGCGTCGAAGAACATCCAGGTCTCTTTCACTTGGTCTCTGATGTAACTGGAATTCTCAGAGCGGGGCTTAGCTGGGGAGAGATCTTTGCTGCGCTACTTCCCGCCGGCTCTATCTCGGGTGCGCCGAAGTCATCGGCGAAAAAATTGATCGCAGCAAATGAAAAATTTCGTGGACCATATTGCGGAGTTCTCGGGTGGGTATATGACGGAATGGCAGTTCTCTCGGTGGGCATCCGGCTCTTCTGGCGAAGTGAAAACGAAATTCACTTCGGTACCGGCGCGGGAATAACGTGGGGGAGCGTCGCCGAAAATGAGTGGGATGAGACTGAATTAAAGGCAGCCAGACTCATGAAGATTGCTCAAGGAGATTTCCTATGACACCTGCACCAATTGTTTATTCGAGTTTTGGTGACGCCTTACCGTTTACCGCTTCTCCATTGCTTCGCGGTGATGGCTTATTTGAGACGCTCAAAGTTCTGGATAAGACTGCGCTTCTATTAGATCGTCACCTTGCTCGTCTCACCACAAGCGCGAGAGCACTTGGTTTCGATGATGCACCCACCAACGCCATCCGGTCGCAGGCGACCTCACTGGCACAAAGATGGGAGCCGAGCATTGGACGTATGCGCATAACTTTGCTGAGCGATGGTGGCTTCTTCATCACGGTCGAGGAGCTGGTTGATATATCGGCATTCCCAGTAAAACTCGGAATCGCACGAGACCCGCTCTATTCCGCAAGTGCGTTATCTGGGCACAAATCGCTTTCGTACGGTGAGTATTCCTTGCACCATCGCAGCGCGCTCAAAGCAGGGTTAACGGATCTGGTCCTGACTAATGAGAGAAATGAGGTCGTTGAAACAACGATTGCAAATATCTTTGTAGTCATGGGCGAAGAGATCTTCACTCCACCGCTGGAATCAGGCGCACTTCCTGGAGTGGCTCGAGGATTGATTCTCGAACTGGATTTATCAATCTCGGAGCGGCCGCTTATCATCCCGGAGCTCTTCGAAGCCAGCGCAATCTTCCTTTCATCAAGCCTGAGGGGGATTTCTGAAGCGAGCCTGTTAACCCATCAGGGCAAAGTTCGCAATTTCCCACGAAATCCACGGGTCGGTGAGATAGCGCGGCTCTTCGTCGAGAGGCAGCGAGAGGAATCATCCCGAAAGGGCTAGCGGTTGTTGGTAATCTTTCGCCATGTCAGAAAACCACGAGCAAGTCCCGCAGACAATCACGGTAACGGTGAATGGGGTGGCGCAAGCGATTGCTGCCGATCAGAAGCCAACACACCTCTTTGCCGGCGACAGCAAAGTCGTGGTCTGTCGAATCAACGGTCAGATGCGCGATCTGTGGACCGATCTCTCTGACGGTGATCTTGTTGAATCAATCAGTATCGATTCGCCTGAGGGCTTAGCGGTATTGCGCCACTCAACCGCGCACGTTCTCGCTCAAGCGGTTCAAGAGGTATTTCCAGAGACAAAACTCGGAATCGGGCCACCGATTAAAGATGGTTTCTACTACGACTTTGATCCAGAGAAACCCTTCACTCCAGATGATTTAGTAAAACTAGAATCTGCAATGCGCAAGATCATTAAGGCTGGACAACGCTTTAAGCGTCGCGTCGTGACCGAAGATGAAGCTCGCATCGAACTCGCCGCAGAACCGTACAAGTGCGAACTCATCGGATTGAAATCCGGCGATGATGAATCCAGCGTTGAAGTCGGGGGAGCGGAGCTCACCATCTATGACAACTTGGGCCGTGATGGCAACGCTGTCTGGAAAGACCTCTGTCGTGGGCCGCACTTACCTTCCACAAAGCACATTCCAGCGTTTAAGTTGATGCGTTCGGCTGGTGCCTACTGGCGGGGTTCGGAAAAGAATCCAATGCTTCAACGCATTTACGGCACCGCCTGGCCAAGCGAGGAAGAGCAGAACGCCTACCTCGAACTGCTCATAGAGGCCGAGAAGCGCGATCACCGTCGCCTAGGAGCAGAACTCGATCTCTTCTCATTCCCTGAGGAAATTGGTTCTGGACTTGCCGTCTTCCATCCCAAGGGAGGAATCATCCGTCGCGCGATGGAGGATTACTC
>Ga0007818_1000324_pt1 | contig 13944 bp, 14 predicted proteins | sample CryBogCBE08Jun09_FD_71221 | JGI IMG/M metagenome (GOLD analysis project Ga0007818, IMG submission 71221) | Freshwater microbial communities from Crystal Bog, Wisconsin, USA - CBE08Jun09 | ecosystem: Environmental > Aquatic > Freshwater > Lake | place: Crystal Bog, Wisconsin, USA | collected...
GAGCCATCTCTGGGCAACTGAGGACGCACAGACTTGGCAATCTGCTGGTTCATGGCGTTGTCACGCTGTGGCTTGTATGCCTCATCGTGCATGTGCTTGTTCTCAAAAGAAGCACTGGGAGAGTATGGATTAACTCTCTGTACGTTTGTCTTTCCCATCTTCACTCTCCTTGTTTTGTACCATAAGGTACGTGAATATCACAAATATAGCAAGAGTCGCTACTCTTGTCCAACCCCCGTCCCACATCGTGTAAGCCGCTAGACCGCACGACATCATGAGTCCCATAATCTTGATGAGCCTCTCTGATATGACCCCTAATGCCAAACGTATGATTTGAACTGCGTCCATATAGTTTCTCCTTTAATAATGGAATAACCATATTATCACATCTACTCATCATCGTCATCTGACATGAATCCTGCGCCCCAGGCTGAATCATCGTCTTTCATCTTCAAAGCCTCTAGCTTGAGTGCTCTATCTATCACCCTCATCTTGTCCACAATGGTAGCTGTGGGGTCAACCATAACCTCAGCCATGAGTTTATTGATAGCCTTCTCAAGCTCTGGGTTCAAACCCTTTTCTTTCTTCTTGGTCATCTTTTGGCCTTACGCTTTCCTTTTTTGGACTTTCTAGCCGTTGACAAAGCAATAGCAATAATTTGCTTCCTTGGCCTGCCACCTTCTTTGGTGAGCTTGCTGATGTTTTTTGAAATCGTTTCACGACTTGTACCTTTTTTAAGTGGCATATCAACCTCCTAGAAATATGAACCTATTTGACGAGCAACTGGATAACCAACTAAACCAGCAGCAGCTCCTGCCCCCATAACTCTTGCAATGTCTTTAAAGTTTTGGCGAGTCGAAACTTGATTGGCGTACTGTTGTACCTCTGGCAAAATACCAGATTCTTTTAACCAACCTTGATTGTTGGGGTCTGCAACAAATTGTTTAATCGCTTTAGGCTCTTTGTTGCTGAAAATAGTAGCCACATAGTCTTTAGCCAAATCTTTGACAAATGTTGGGTCATTGGTTGCCTCTTTGAGTTGAGCAACGGTATCTCTTGTTTTAAAGAAGTTTTTAGCAAATGACTCAGTATCTGTTGCCAATTCACCAGGCTGGAACTTTTCTTTAGACAATATGCGTCTCATCAAATTGGTGTCAAAAGGAGCAAGTTTGGCAGAGGCAGCTTTGTAAGCCTCGTCAGCAGCCCTGTATTCATCGTTCCAGCTATACAACGCTTGCTCTAGTTTGTCAGCTAAACCTTTTCTGTATCTAGCTTCTAAAGCGTTATAAGCCTCATATTCTTTACCAGGCTTATTGACTTCCCTCAAATAACGCAACTCTTCAATTACAGAATCAATATCTTTTTCTGTGGTTTGAGTAGGTGTTTTGCGTGTCATTTGAGACGTAACTTTGCCTCTGCCAACAGGCACAACCTCACCACCCTTGGTTTCACCTTTGATGGCGTTGATGAGTTTATCTATGCCTTGTCGTTGACTTTCACCTTTTAAGAAAGTTTGACCGCCTTGTTTGTAATACTTTTCCGCCTCAAGCTCACGCAATAAGTTTTGACCTTGACCTGATTTGGCAAAAGGTTGTCCTTGAACTTGTTTTTCTCTAGCAACATCTTTGGCGTTGTTGTACAACTGATTGGCTTCAGTTTGTCTTTGTCTTAACAACTCACCTTTTTCGCCTTTAAGACCAGACTCAATTTTTTCGCCAAGAGCAACATAACCCTCTGGACTACCAACAGGTGTAGGTGCTCTCAAAACGCTAGAAACATCACCCATAGTGGTACGCAAGGCTTGGGGCAAGGCAGCCGCTTTCTTGGCTGCACCCACAACCATTTTAGGTCCAGGTGTTGCTATAGAGCCAAGCTCTTCCATGCCTTTGGTCTCTCTCCTTGTGGAAGTAGCCCTGGGTATCATTTTTAATGTTTTTTCAAATATAGGACCAGCTTCAGGCAATGATGTTTTTTCATCAAATACCTTTGGTTGACCCAATGCTTGAGCACCAATATTGATGCCTTTTTGACCTAAAACACTTAGTGTGCCTGGTAAACCAACAGTAGCAGGAATACCCGCAACCGCACCCCTAGCTAAACTTTCTAGGTTAGAAACAGCACCCTTGGGTATGTCAGAAAGAATGTCAGCACGAGTAGATGCTTGTTTTTCTTTAGGTGGAGCTGGCAAATCAGAAATGTCAGCACCCTTGGGTGGTGCAGGTAAATCACTAATGTCTACAGCCATTATTTGTACCCCTGACTTGCAAGATATTCTTTGGCTTTTGTGACATCACCACCAAAATGTGCATCAGCATAAGCCTTGAGCTTTTCTTCATTTGGCAATGGTTTAGATGTCGCTTCACCAGAAAAAGGCGTGTAAGGACGTTGTTGAGACATCTCTCTTACTTTTTCTGGACCAACACCCAAGTCACCTAAGTTGTTGTACAAAGACTTTCTTCTTTGTTCCAACAATGCCTCATAGGTTTCAGGCTTGTAATTAGTTGGGTCAAGCACAGGACCAATGGTTTTCATGTCTTGCACGGTCAAACGCTGACCGCCTTTGGCTGCACGCTCAATAGCATAAGTCTCAAGCAAAGCGTCTTTCAAGAACAATGTTGTTTTGTCAGTACCCGTTAAGTTTTTAGTAACAGCACTTTCAAATTCATTCTTATCATCGCTTGCAATAGATTGAAGTTTTTCCAATATTGGCGATAGCTTGGCTGTTAGACCACTTCTTACTTCTGGGTCTTTTAATTGAGTTAGCAAAGACTCAACACCTCTGACACCTTGAGTAAGAGGCAAAACTTTATCCATTTGCTTGCCAGCCAAAGTAGCCTCTTTTAAAGCCAATTGAGAAGCCAAAGTTTCTCTGTGTCTACGTTCAGCATCAATAGCGTTTTGTGCTCTAGTTTGTTCTTTTTCAATAAAATCTAAAGCCTTCTCAGCACCCTTCTGAGACTCGTCTACATTCTTGTAAGCACCTAGCAAGTCACCTTTGCGAATCTGCGCTTTAACAATAGAACTACCTGCTTTAGTTGCAGCCAACTCAGCAGCAGCTAAACCTGCCTCTTTATTGGTGGCAGCCAACTTAATAGCATCTTCCATTTCTTTACGGAACTCAGCATGCTTTTGCAACATGGCACGATAGTTCTTCTCAAACGTATCACGCTCTTGTTTATACAAATCTTGCCTACCCTGTTGATAACCCTTAGCCATACCGTCCATAGCAGCCATAGCATTGACAGCATTGGTTCTGCCACCACCACCTACTAGCATACCAATCACGTTAATAACGCTGAATAAAGAAGCCAAGTCTTGAGCATTATCTTTAGTAGGCACAAAAGCTGGAATAGGCTCGGCCTCGGTACGTTCTTTATACGTACCCATAGCTTGTTTTTCAGCAGCTCCATAAACATCTTGAGCTTCCTTTTTGCCCATGGACAAAATCTCTGCTTGTTCTTGCTTTCCTTTAGCCTCTTCTTCGCCAGCTTGAGCTATGCCTTTTTGAATTTCAGCTTTTCTTTTAATGTAAGGCTCTTGAAAACCAACAATATCTTGCAAACTTAATTTTTTGCCAGAGGTTGGATATTTGGGTTCTACAGGCGACATCAAGTCATCTGCAGGTGTTACATTGGTTGTCATGGGTTAGCTCCAGTAGGTATTGTGATAGATGTGGTTGTGGGTACACCACCTGCTATACGTGCAATATTGCTAAAGTAACTGGACGTTAGCTGGTTAACATACTGGTCAGCTTGCATACCTGTTTTGATAGCACCCTGAGCAATGTTGTCACCAATACCGCTGATTTGCAGACCCAACTGATACTGTTGAGCCAATAACTGTTGTCTGAGTTGTTCCACAGCAGCAGCCGCTTGCTGAACACCCACACCACCTCTAGACTGAACACCTTGAGCCACTTGAGCTTGCAAGGCTTGTAAAGACTGTTGTCCAGCAGGAGTGAGAGTTCCTGCTTGTGCTTGTGCTTGTAATTGCTGACCTTGTTGTTGATAAGGTGTGGCTAACTGTTGCAGTTGTTGTGCTCCAGCTTGACCTTGTTGAGCAGCCTTGCGACCCGTCAACAACGCACCTAAACTAGAAATGCCAAGAGCAGCCAATGTTTTGTTGTCAAACATGGGCTTACCAGTCTCATCTGTCTTAGGAGCCTGTGGAGTAACTTGAACACCAGCTTGTTGAGCAGGAGTAGCGCCGTAACCTTGGTCACCTAACAACGCAGCTCTGTCTGCTGATGTGGCTGTATAAGGAGCAGTAGGAGTAGGCGTGTACTCACGAGTAACACCTAAATCTTGTGCGGGACCTGCACTTGTGACATCTACGTTAGCCACAGGTGATGTTGATGTTTGTACGCTAGGCAAGGGAGATAAAGTCTCTCCACCAACACCTGGTCCTGCTGTCGTACCAAATCCTGTTTCCTCACCACCACTTGTGATGGGTTGTGTTTGAGCAGGAGTTTCTCCAAATCCTGTATCTTCTTCTACCTCAAAACTAGGAATTCCTGTGTCTGGCATGTGCTTACCACTACCGCCTCTTTCTCTCAAAAGGTCAGCTTCTTCCCCAGAAATGTAGGCCAACATGTGACCAGGAGGTGCTTTCTTTTGTAAGAGAGCAGCTATCTTGCGTACATCCGTACCCATTTTGGTGATGTTTTTAAGTCCTGTAGCCATGTTAGATTCCTAGTCCTTCTCTGAGTGATTCCACGTTCCAAACATCTTCTCTCTCCTTACCCGTCTCTTGACCTGGAATAGAACCAGCAGGGGTGTAAGCAGAAGGAGATGGTGTCAATGGATTGTTAAATTGTCCCATAAGGCTTGGCAAAATAGTAGCTATTTTAGGTTTGACGTAGTTTGTGGTAATCACAGTGTCGCCACCGCCACCACCGCCCCCGCCTCCTCCTCCGCCACCACCCCCGCCTCCACCAGACCCTCCTCCAGAACCGCCACTTGTTCCACCGCCAGTGCCTCCTCCCGTACCGCCTCCAGCTCCACCGCCAGAACCTCCGCCAGAGCCACCATCGCTACCATCTCCTGAGCCATCACCACTGCCACTGCCTGTTCCAGACCCAGTTCCACTACCCGTACCTGTACCCGTTCCTGAACCAGTGCCTGTTCCACTGCCTGTACCTGTTCCACCACCAGAACCTGTACCAGCACCCGTTCCTGCGCCTCCACCTGTGCCAGCTCCTCCAGTACCGCCTTTACCTGAAGAACCAGTGCCAGCGCCACCCGTACCTGCTGTGCCACCTACACCACCTACACCACCTCCACCACCACCTACACCACCATTTCCACCACCCCCACCACCTCCTCCTCCACCGCCAGCAGTGCCACCAGCTCCTGTTAATTTATCAACCGTTGTTATGGTTCCACCTGTAAGGGGTAATCCACCACCGCCACCTGTGTTAGGAGTTCCTCCAGATAATGTTAAAGGTGTACCACCTCCACCACCACCTCCACCACCTCCACCACCACCCCCACCACCTCCTCCTCCACCGCCAGCAGTGGATTTGACAACAGCCGTGACCACACTTACGTTGTCAGAAGCAGTATTTGCATCTGCATTTGCTTTTGCAGCAACTTGAGCAGCTTTGTTGGCAGCGTCAATATCACTAGGGTCTTGAGTTTGCTGTGCTTTTGCAGCCGCAGCGTCAGCAGCCGCTTGTGCATCTTGAGCAACTTTTTTTGCTTGGTCAGCTTGGTCTTGCGCTGCTTTAACAGCAGGAGGTGTTGTTGTGTCTGTTTTGGTTGGAGCAACAGTTATTGTTTGCTTCCAAGCATCAATCATCTTTTGTTCTTCAGGTGTCAACTGAGTTGTATCAAGAGAATCAATAACTTGTAAAAGTGCGTCTTTTTGTTCGGTAGAATCAAAAGCCAATAAATTGATAGAAGATGGTATAGAAACACCACCACCAGAACTTGACAATCCCAATGGGCTACCACTGATTAAAGATGTTTGACCTGCGTCTGCACCTGTTGCACCCGTGCCAAACAAAGATTGTTGAATTGCAGTAGGGTCTGCTGTACCCAAAGAAAGAACAGAACTGATGTTTTGCCAAAAAGATGAAGGTATATTGGGTGAACTTGTCAATGTTGTGGATTGAGCAAGATTATTTGTATCTGCTCCACCTGATGTACCTGTAGCACCAATTGTTCCTAAATTGGTTGCTGTTGTTGATTTATAACCACCATATCCATCTGGAACAACCACAGTACCATCAGGCTTGGTATAACTGCCATCTCCATTGGGTGTCCAAACACCTGTGGCAATTAAATTTTGAGCTTGTTGTCTAGCGGCAATAATAGATGGGTCATCAGTGCCTGTATTAACGTCTCCAGCCAAAGTTGCTAATACATTACCTGATGCTGGAGTATTTAAAGACTTTGTGATTTGGTCTATGACTGCTTGGTCTTTAGCATTTGCTGTTGCATTTGCTGTTGCTTGTTGTTGACCCGCACTACCTGCAGCCGCAGTCAAACCAGTGCCTAAACTACCACTAGCCAAAGTAGACGCAACGCCTTGACCTAGTGTTTGGCTACCTGTAACATTTCCAAGCTCTGTGCCAGCCACAGAAGTAGCCATGTTATTGAAAATATCAGAGGCAGAACCACCTGCTGCAGCCGTCTTGACCGCAGAAGTAGCCGCTGCAGTAATGGCTGCTTGTGTTGTAGTGTCACTAGAAATAGATTTTAAGAAATTGCTAGCATCATCATTGCTTATGACATTTGCTGCAATTAGGCTAGGTAATGCATTTTTAGCTGCCGTTAAAGGGTCTTGACCTTGTGCTACACCCGCAGCAGTAGCAGCAATGGCTGTACCCACGGCAGTAGATGTTCCTAAAGATGCAGCAATAGCCTCTCCAGCAATAGGTATGGAATATGCTAATGCAGCTTTTAATAAAGTATTTGCATTGATGTTGCCAACAGAACTGGCAATCTGTCCTAACAAACCACCGCTATCAGGAGCTGCTTTTGTAGCAGAATAAACATTTTCAGCCTTGACAGGGGCTAACGTACCTTGTTGATTGGCAGATGTAACGGCAGATACATACCCACCAGGCGTGGCAATGTTGATTTGTACTGTGCCATCAGGTTGAGTCTGAATGTACTCATATCCACTCAAACCTTGACCTGTGGCCTTGTTGTAAAGCGTGGTATTGCCATCAGCATCTGATGTGATGCCCACATTACCACTTTGCAAAGCATTGACCAAATCAGGCGCAGAACTGGCTATTTGACTGATTTGACTTTGTGATGCCTGACCTGTTGCCTGGCCTACTGCTCCACCCGTATTGCTAGACTGAAACTTGAGTGCAGGCTTTGGAGGTGTAACAGGTGGTGCGTCAACACCAGCGTTAGAAAAATAATTCTGAACATTGGCTACACTTGTACCTACCGCACTGGCTATTTGGTCAGACGTAATACCATATTGAGCAGCAGCTTGAGCAATTGCAGAAGGATTACCAATGTTGGCGGCAACAAAGTTTTGTATGTCTGTAGCTGAAATGTTTGTTGTCAAGATGAAACTCCCAATGCTGCTTGTATCTGTTGATGTATGGTCAGGTGCACCCCTAACCAGTCATAAAAGTCCTCTTCTACATTCCAGTCACTGTCCAACAACTGAAATGGATTGTCTAAGTTAAGCAAACTAGCTAACCTTTCATGCTCTTGATTGTGCACAAAAAGCCAGTCATCCAAGTTCTTGGTATCCGCATCTATCAACGGATACTTGGGCACAAGAATACCTTGGTCAGCCAAAATCTCGTAAAACAACTGGTGCTGAACACCGTTCTCAAACAAGAATCTGCCTAGACCCTCTGTGTCTCCAAACTCAACATAAGACAAGTCATCGTTGTTCATACTGCATAATAAGGAACTTTTACAACAGTACCATTAAGGTCCACCTGAATGAAACCTAGAGGCTGAAGAGGTAAACTGGCAGTCCCATAAGTAGCAGTACTAGAAGTGGTAGACACAAGATTAGTAGACTGGACATTGATAGAACCTCCTGTGACTGTCACATTTCCTGATGACAAATTGGTAATTGTTGCGTTTGTTGCGTTTGCACTGGTGAACGTGGCATTACCACTGGATATGGTGACGTTGGTCAGCGTCAGATTACCCACTGTTGTCGTGGTGCCACCCAAAGTAATGGTTGCGTTACCCAACGTGGCAGAGCTGTTGGTTAACCCACTATTGGGAATGGTTGCGTTAATTTGACTAGGAGCAATGCTAATCGTGACATTAGAGGCAGATGTGACCTGACCCTGAGCATTGACAGCCACTTGAGAGACTGCGCTGGCTGTGCCATAAGTAGCAGCCGTCACACCTGTGTTGGCAATACTGATGGTGCCAGTCCCTGTGATAGGGCCACCTGTCAAGCCTGTGCCCGTGTTGACCGTGGTCACAGTACCGCTATAAGGGTTGTTAATCGTGACATTGCCTGTGAGTGCACCACCTCCTGTGAGGTTGGTACCAGCAATGATGTTCACCGTATTGGCAACAGCTCCTGTTACATTGGCTACAGGAATGGTGGTGGAGGCAGTGACAGGGCTATTGTTGTTGGCATACATATAGCCTGTAAGACCCGTGACCGTGATGGTGACAAAAGCCTCAGACGTACTACCGTCTATTTTCTGCCATGTGCTTCCATTAAAAGTCGCCCAATCTCCCACAGACCATAAAGATATGCCGTCAAGAGTAGTAGTGCCAGCAACAGACACAACATAATAATAACCTTTAGTTCCTACACCAGAAGTCAGCGTGGGCGTGTTGGTGCTGGCGTTCCAAGAACCTTGGTAAACCAATGAACCTGTAGCTCCTAATCCACTGACTGTCTTTAACATTTATCAATCCCCGTCACCAGGTGTTATGTAAACATTGGCACTAGATGTGCTTGTGATGCCTGTGAAATAGGCATTGGGTGTGAAAGTGAGAATCTCATCTGTGCCTGGCAAAAGAGGGATAGATGAAGCAGTTGTGCTCACCACCACCGCATTTGCCGTGGCATTGGCAGACGTATTACCCACTCCTAAATAGGCAATAACCGTACCAGAGTTAATGACTCGATACTGATTACCACCTAAAGTAGAAGAGATGGCTTGCACAGGTGTAGGCGCTGACGTTGCAGCAGCAAACACCACAGTGTTACCAGAAGGGCTAAAAGGTGCGCTTACGCTCATTGCTGATGCTCTACTTCAGGAGTAGCTACAGGAGGTGTAGCTTGCTTTTGAATTTCTGCAATAAGAGCAGCAACCTCGTTATAAGGTCTAGTTGCCAAATATTGAAGAATGACGTTAACGAGTTGTGATTGAAGTGTTACTGTTTCCATTTTTAAGCTCCTTGTGTTACCCATGGAAGTGGGGGCTGAATCACTACGGGATTGATTTGCAAATTGAGATTGTTGTTGATAGCAGTCTCAGTTGCTTCTTGATTGACGCCTGATGCCCAAACCCAATTGTTGACTTCTGCTTGCGTTAAACTTGCAAAAGGTATGAAATTAGGGTCTCCAGCAGGAGGTTCTGTGAACGAGCAAGTTCCATAAATAGAATTGCTATATTCTTTCCCATTGGCTGTTTCAGTACCTGTACACCTCCAACCTGCTGTGACTACAACAGATGTAAATCCATTGATTGTCTGTGTTGAAGTGGATAACCAATCGGTAGTCCAAGTTATTGTTGCTGACATATTAAGCTCCTTTAAGTGTGGCTACTTCAGCCTTGAGTGATTGAATTTCTACTTTAAGTTGTTGGCAATAAACGATTAAATCAGGCACAAACTTAGAATAATCTACACACCAAGGTTGTGCAAGTTGACCGTCTTCTGTTAAATCATCTTTACCAACAGATATTGCAGATGGTTTAACTTCGTATGCTTCTTGAGCAAATACGCCAACATCTTTTTTACCATCTGTTTTCCATGTGAAATCATGAACTTTAATGTTATCAATAATTGAGGTATCTATTGCAATACCAAGGTCTTCTTTTAATCTTTGGTCAGAAGAAGTTGTAAAAGATACTGTGGTTGATGCAGTGTGTGCAATTCCACCTGATGTTGAACCACTTGAATTTAATAATTTTAAATACCAAGATGTTGAACCATAAGACGTTCCAGTGTCTTGCAAAGCAATCAAGTTAACAGAACCGCAATTTCCAACTGTTTGAAAATTAGCAGTTAAACTTGTAGTTGTTTGTAAATACAAGTTACCACTATTATCTAGTGTCATTGCTTGGGTAAGAGTAGCAGCATTACCCGCAGTGCCTGAAGGTGCGTTATACCAAATATGTACATTATCTGTAATGCGATAACGACCAGCGGGTGCTGTGTTTAAGTAAATGTCATTGCCTACGCTGTTTACATATAAGTTGTTATTCAAATATACATTGCCAGAATTTTTATACGCATAAATGCTTCCGTAGTTTCCCAATTGCATTGCAACAGTTGAACTTAACCAAGCACTAGGAATAACTCCTAATCCTACATTACTGCTTGAATCTATATATAAAGCAGTTGACCCACTTATATTTAAGCGTACTTGTGATCCATCAATGCTAACAGGTTGATAAGCTGAACCTGATCTATCATATGAAAGTAAATAGCTTTGTGTACCACTCCAATACAATTCAGGGCCAACACCGCTACTTGGAACTGTTCTTCCTGTTATAAACAAACTACCATTTGCTTGTAGCATAGAAGTAGGACTACTTGTACCTATACCTAGATTGCCTGCGCTTGTGAGGCGCATCTTTTCTCCACCACAAGCCCAAACAAAAGGATATGTTAATCCACTATTAAATTGCATCTGACCATTAGAACCAATGTAATAATTAGTTGCTGAATTGTCCCAATAATGTGATGCTTTGATAGTTCCATTATTAGCAAAGTCCAGTTCGGTGTATTGTTGACCACCATTGTCAACTTGCAACGTACTAGCATTTCCACCTTTAATTGTTAACAATGTTCCATTAAATGTTAACGCTGACCCAGTAGCCAAAGCACTTGTACTAGACGCATACACCACACCATTTGCTGTAAATGATGTTAGGTTAGTTCCACCATTAGCTACGGGTAATGTGCCTGTGACTCCTGTTGTTAAGGGCAATCCTGTGCAATTTGTCAACGTACCTGACGTAGGTGTACCCAATACAGGTGTCACCAAAGTAGGAGAAGTGTTCAGTACGTTAGAACCAGAGCCTGTAGATGTAGTCACGCCTGTACCACCATTGGTCACAGCTAGTGTTCCTGTCACACCAGTCGTGAGTGGCAAACCTGTACAGTTGGTGAGTGTTCCACTAGCAGGAGTACCCAGTGCAGGTGTTGTCAAAGTAGGAGATGCTAGTGTTAACCCTGATACAGACGTAGTGGTTGTACCTAGAGTCAGAGATGTAGAGCCAAGTGTGATAGCAGTTGCAAAATTGGTATCCAGTTGAGATAACGGAATTGCAGACGTTGCCGTGGCAAAGGTATAGGGAACAGCCATGTTAGAACCTCACTCTTAATTCATGTTCAAATTCAAATGTGTTGACATCAAATCCAGCGTTACTGCTTGTTAACGTCAATCCAAGGTATTTTCCGTACTGTTGAGCATCTGATTTGTACAAATAATACCCAGTACCCGTTACCCAAATTATCGTTGCGCTTGCATTATTTGTCCAACCTATTGTCGTTCCTGAGTTATTAACCCAAAACGCATTAGCCGTCAATGAATACACAGGACTAGAGCCACTTTCCGAGTCCACAGTGATGTTCAGAGTACCACCATTGGACAAAGTAGCCTCTACACCAAATTTGAGAGCCTGTTTGGTCCTGATATTGTCCCCCATAGGGTCCAAAGCCGTCTGAATATAGCTGTTGATGTTAGACGTGGTATTGGAATACAGGTTGTATAAGGCGGTTGTAGCCACTCCATAGAGGCTGATTTTGCCAGCAACAGGCACAGAAGTGACATAATTGATGCCATCTCCCTGTGACGTGATAAACCACTTCTTATCAAAGAAAATAGCCTGTACATACCGACTAGGACCTGGGCCTAGAGGGAAAGATGAGTTGACATAGAAGTTAAACGCTGCACACAAGATGTTGTTGAGCAGGACTTGCCCCCCAGTCACAGGCTTGCTGAAGTCAATATAGGGGAAAACACCGTCAAGAGGGTCTGAAATCTTAGATGTTGTAGAGCCTACCAAGGCATAAATGCCGTAGTCGTTCATGAACAACAAGCTACGAAAATAAGGAAAAATAGCATAAGCACGTTTAGTGCCCACAGACGCTGATACGTTTGTGTTAGTGAAAAGAGTTGCACCAGTACTAGATACACGCACGTCAGAAAAGACGTTAATACTGTCATCCCCAAAAATATAGAGAAAATTGTTAGCAGAATAGAGTGCAGTGATGTTTCCATGTAGCGTCTCATCCGTTAATGTAAGTGAGCCAGCACTCACTGACGTAAAGTCAAAGGGAGACGTAGAGGCTGAATAATAGACTGTACGCCCTGCTGCCACCCAAATACGTCCTGAAAACGATGCCACGTCCACCACAGGCTGAGTGTTGGTCACCGCAATACCTGTAGCACTGGTTGTAGCCCCCCCGCCAGAAATACTCACCGTGGTATTGGATGTGTAGCCAGAGCCAGGATTGGTCATGATGACCTGAGTTACAGAGCCACCAGATAGGATAGCCGTACCTGCTGCATTGCTACCAGAACCCGAGAAAGTCACTACCGTGTTGGCTGCATTGGTATATCCCGTACCGCCACTTGTAATCAAAACAGATACCGTACCCGTGGCAAAAGTCACCAAAGATGTGACAGCCGTGGCATTGGTAGTCGCTCCACCACCTGTGATGGTGACACTGGGGGGCGATGTATAACCTGCTCCTGCGTTGGTCAAAGTAATGCTATTGACTTGGCCTGTGCTCAAGACTGCCGTAGCAGCAGCGCTGCCAGAGGAGAATGTCACGCTTGGGGGTGTTAAATAGCCTGAGCCTGGGTTGGTAATGGTCACAGCCACCACCGCACCACCAGAAATAGTAGTCACACCCTGAGCAGTTACACCACCAGCCGTTGTGGGGGCTGAGAAAGTTACACCAGGCAAAGCCGTGTATCCTGAGCCACCTGCCGTTACATTGACTGAAGCCACACCACCAGCTCCTGTCGTCACGGTTGCCACAGCAGTTGCTTGCACACCGCCAGCAGGAGGTGCGCCAATGACCACGTTAGGTGCTTCTGTATAACCAGCACCTGGGTTGGTAATACCTATAGAACCTACAGAACCTACAGGGTTAAGAGTTGTGCCATCCCACGCAAACAAACCTTTGGCAGGGTCTCCAATGACCGCATATTGGTTTTTGTACTGGGCTAGAGTCACTCCAGCATTAGAAAAAGTACCACTTACTGCCACATTCCCAGTTGCATTACCTGCGCCTGTACTGGTCAAACTAACATACTCAGCCCTACCATCTGCCTCAAAAGCAACAATGTAATCGGTTAAATTAAGGTTGGCAGAATAAAGAGATGAGACATTGGCACTGGTCACAATAGGAGCTGCATTGCTAGACAAGTTGACCGTGTTCTGACTGGCAACAATACGGATATTGCCACTACCAATAGGCATGGCGTTCTCAATCCACGAGAACTCTTCTTTGTCTATAGCCGTGCGATTGGCCTTGGTGTTTAGACCTTTGAAGTTCTTAATGATGGCATAGGACTTTTTCTGTTCTGCTGATGCCATGATTAGTACGGTGTTGAATAGGGGTCAGGGATGCGTCTGGTGAACGAGCTGTTGAGTGCAGCTTGCACCTGTTGCTTGTATTGTTGCTGGAATATCTCTGCTTCCCCATAGCTCTGCTCTTTGTACTTGGCCTTGTAAGCCGCATAAAAAGCTACAGGCTGAGTAAATGGGTCATTGATAGGGTCAGTGGCATTGAAGTTGGTAGATGT
>Ga0007818_1000325_pt1 | contig 13937 bp, 17 predicted proteins | sample CryBogCBE08Jun09_FD_71221 | JGI IMG/M metagenome (GOLD analysis project Ga0007818, IMG submission 71221) | Freshwater microbial communities from Crystal Bog, Wisconsin, USA - CBE08Jun09 | ecosystem: Environmental > Aquatic > Freshwater > Lake | place: Crystal Bog, Wisconsin, USA | collected...
CGTTTTTCTTGCCTACATCAAGATCGGCACATTCGGCGTACCGCCGACCCACCGTTATGACTAAGAAAGGGTCTTACTGTGAATCAGAAATCAAATAACCGCACCCTCGTTCGACGCGGTCTCATTGTTACTGCGCTCATCGGAGCGCTCGCATTGCCGACTGCACTCTTCGATCTCAGCTCTGCCCATGCAGCGCCATTGAAGAAATCTTCACAAGCTTCAACTGCAGATATCAAGTCACGAGTCAATGCCGCACGGAGTAAATCCGTTGCAGTAAAGCGTGCTGCTGTTGCAAAGAAAGCGGCATCGGTTCGTTCGGCACGTGCCAAGAGTGTGAGCGCCAAGAGAGCTGCTGTTGCGAAGAAAGCGACAACAGTTCGTTCAGCACGCGCCAAGAGTGTGGCGGGCAAGAAAGTATCTGTGGCTAAGAAAGGAATGGCCGCTAAGAAAGGAATGGCCGCTAAGAAAGGAATGGCCGCTAAGAAGAAGAGCTCAACCACTCCACGTACACGTCGCTCCATAGTTGCTAAGAAAGTTGCATTCGCTGGCGCTGGATCTGCCGCGGTTTCTGGCGCTGTAAATGCTGATCACTATGTCGCGAGTAAGGGTGCTCGCACCAGGAAGGTTGCATCTGCTAAACCTGTCGATACGTCACCAATGGGCTCTGATGCAGCTGCAGGTAGCACAGCACCGATATCCAAAAGCAGAAAGAGTAAAAAGAGCGCAGAATCTTCAGCAGCAGTTGCTACACCTTTCCAGGAGGCAACTGCTTCAGGATTCGTACCGACTTCCGAGAAGGTAGCTCCTGCCACGGTTGTTGGACCACAAGAAGCCATGGGTGCTACTTCGGAGCAGAAGGCAACGACAGCGAAGAAGGCAACGACAGCGAAGAAGGTTGCCGCCGGAAAGAAGGGTGCTCGTCAGACAACTCGCAACGCATCTCGCAAGTCAACAAAGGGCAAGCGTGCAATCAAGAGGGTCCGCGCTGGCTTGTAAAAGCACTCTAAGAGAAGGCGAACAAATGAATCTCCTAACGCCTCCGTGGTGGTGTTAGGAGACGCCCCTCTTGTGGGGAGAGTGGGGCAGGAGTACCGTGAAAGCATCCGATTGGCGGAGAGAAGTCATCGGACCTCTGTTTCTCAGTGAAGGAGTTCTCATGCAAATCGTTCTCCATACCCGCAATGCCCAACTTGCCGAAGATTTCAGCGATATCGCGACAGATAAATTGAAATCCCTTGAGCGATTTAACGTGCTCATTGAGGCGATGAAGGTTGAGATCAGACATGAGGGAAACCCGAGTCGAGGGAAGAGCTCTCATCACGTCACTCTGACATCCCATGGCGCGGGTCCATTCTTTCGTGCCGAGGGCGATGGTTTTAATGACCTTGCTGCATTCGATAAGGCGGTTGCTAGCCTTGAATTACAGATCCGCAAGCTTCATGAGCGCTCGAAAGACTATCTTCATGAGACAGTGATCACTCACCTCGTGAATGAATAGGTACAGCTTTGTCGAGATAATTACGACATGGGCTGGCTAAAGATCTATATTCGAGAGACTTTACCTGAACGACTCTTTGAATGGAGATTAATTCTCAGAGCGAGGTGCCAAGCGCTCACCTCTCTCTGGATTCCGACCCGAAAAAATGTCGGAGTATTAATTGGGCCTGTAAATTCGGCAAATCAAGCGAGTGCCTGGTCAAAAGCATTTAATAATGCTTCTTCAGGAGTCGGCGCTCTGCGAAAGTCGCAATCCCTGAGAATCTCGGCCAATCCTTCGCAGGAATGGTTCACCGCTGACTTTGAAGTTTCATCTCAGGAACGGAATGACGTTGAAGCCAGAGTCTCACTTTTGCAAGAGGCCTTCTTCTCAAAGAGGATCGTTCTTATTGAATCTTTGCGCCCTATTTTTGCTTTTCGAAAAGGCCGCCAAGGATTTGCCCCCCAACACAGCGTTGATGATGCCGTACTTATGCAAGGAATGGGGAAGAAGGTCGGAGTCATCTTTCATGGCAGCGATATCCGAGACCCCTTAGCCCATGCAATTCGCAATCCATACTCACCATTTCATGAAGTAGAGAGTATGGGTGAGAGAACAGGCACCAGTGAATTCCCAGCCATCGACATCTCTAAAGAGTCCGCTGAGTCACTTCATTTGCGACAAGAAGCCCGTGATCTGCAGAAGAGCTCAGAGATAAATCGTAACCTCATTCCGCAGTTAAGGGCCCGGAAGATTCCTTGCTTCATCACTACTCCAGATCTCTTTTTAGAAGTGCCAGATGCTCACTGGCTTCCTGCGGTCATCGATCTTGAAAAGTTCAGAGCGGTCGCTGAAAACTACCCAATCTTCAACCGAGAAAAATTACGAATCTTGTACATTCCAAGTAGGTCCTGGATGAAATCCTCTGATCTCATCGTTCCAGTCCTTGAAAAACTTGCAGGCGAAGGTCTCATCGAATTTAAAAATTGGATTGAAAATGGAGCGGTGAAGCATGAGCAGATTCCTGAAATTCTCGCCTCATCTGATCTTGTGATTGATCAATTCATAGGTCTCTTTGGTGTCTTTGCCTTAGAGGCGATCGCTTCCGGTCGAATAGTGATGACCTATATCGACGAAAAACATGCGCATCATCCAACTCCGCCTCACATCAACATTACCCCTGAAACTCTGGAAGCCGAGGTTCGTCGAGTAGCCGCTCTACGTGAGAGATCGATGATTCAGGTGCAACATCTTGTGATGGAAGGAGGAGTTCCTACCTTGGAATTTCATGAGCTCCCTGTGCCAGATGCGATAAGAGCGGGTCATGATTTTGTGCATCACTATCATGATGGAACTTTCAGTGCGCAGGTTCTGCAAGAAGTCTTCGGACTACGCAATGAATAGCGTGGGTTAGGAGCGGGCGATGCATCGGTTAACAACTGGTTTCGTTGAAGGCTGGTGGATGTTCTATGAGACCTTCTGGGCCCTGATTTTTGGTTTTGCACTATCTGGGATTGTGCAAGCGCTCGTCACTCGCAAACAGATGAGTGCAATCATGGGGGACCACCGTTCATCTACGGTGGCACGTGCTTCGTTCTTCGGCATGGTTAGCAGTTCATGTTCATATGCGGCTAGCGCATTGGCGCACTCGCTGTATAAAAAGGGTGCAGATTTCACAGCTGCCATGGTCTTTATGTTTGCGAGTACTAATCTCGTTATCGAACTTGGAATAGTTCTCTGGCTACTGCTCGGATGGCAATTTGCCTTGGCGGAATTTGCTGGGGGAGCGGTCATGATTCTCCTCTTGAAGTTATTCCTGCCTCTTATCTTGACCAAGGAAGAGAGTAAAATTTCTGATTTTCAGACCCACGCAACTGGAGTCGATATTGACTTTGGAGTTGAGGAAAAAGCGTCAGATATGACAGAGGCCAGCAGCAGTCAACCCTGGCGTGCAAAGGTGAGTGCTTCTGCAGGTTTCACTATCGGTGATTTCACAATGTTACGGGTAGAACTTGTCGTCGGCTTTGTCGTTGCAGGTCTTGCAACAACCATCGTTCCGCTCTCATTTTGGAAGACTCTCTTTCTCACGGGTCATGGCTTCTGGTCTGCTATTGAAAATGCTCTTATCGGTCCATTCATCGCACTGATCTCCTTCGTCTGCTCGGTAGGCAATGTCCCTCTTGCGGCAGCTCTATGGAAATCTGGGATCACATTCGGAGGTGTGATTGCATTTATCTTTGCCGACCTCATCTCACTTCCTCTTGTATTGATCTACCGAAAATATTATGGAAAGAGGCTCGCCTTAAAAATGCTTTTCGCCTTCTGGTCGATCATGAGTCTCAGTGGATTGGTGACAGAAGGGGTATTTCGCCTAATCCACCAGGTTCCCTCCCATAAAATTGCGATGATGAGCGGAAAGCATTTTGGTTGGAATGCAACGACTATTCTCAACACCCTCGCGTTGGCCGTTGCTGGAGTAATTTATTACTTCTACAAAAATCCTCCGAAACATGAGATCTCAGATTTTGCACAAGATCCGATCTGCGGCATGCAGGTGCGAAAGAGTGATGCACCGTCAACCTATAAATATCTTGGCGAAACTCTCTACTTCTGCATGGAAGGCTGCAAAGAGACATTTATTAGACAGACACAACCTCTGTAACCGCGCCGCGAACTAGGATTAATTATTCGGGCAACCGAAACCAAACTCTGATTGAACCTCAGCGGGAACTTTTCCGCAGCCAACTAGTGCAGTACCAAAGTCGATCACTTTCCAGCGGCCATTGACCACAGTCGCCCATCCGTATGCATTATCTGTAACAGGCAGATATGGGACGCTGGTGAAAATTATCCACTTCTTATCTTTATTGGAATATCGGACGTCGACAATCGCGGCGAAATATGGGTCGTCACCAAGTTGTTGCTTCGTGAGATCTTGGACCACTGAACTGGGAACTGGTGAACCTGCCGTGTAAGAGGCATTTTCAGCTGCAAAGTGATTTGGATAAGTTCCTGTGAGCATCCAAGGAACATAGACGTAGGGAAGTTCATGTGAGGTGGCAGATGGCCATGTTAACTTCCAACCGGCGGGCGTTGCGATTCCGACGGGAAGCTTCTTATGGATCTGAATCTCAACCGCGTTCTGATCCCAGTTCTTAATATCAGGATGATTGGCAACCAAATCCTTCATCAAGAGAGAAATGCCATCGATCAACTTTGAATCCTCGGGTCGGAGATCAGGATTTTTTGCTCCGCAAGCAGTGAGAAGAGTGAGGAGAACTAACCCAGTGAAAAATCCACCAATGGCTCGGGCTCGTGATCTCAGCATTGGATTCTCGCCATTGCATGAGTGTACTGGGAGCTGATATCTACATGGCTAGCCCCGCTCCTCGCCTAGGTAATCAAAAGATAGCTGAGAGTGGAACTTTCCACGGTTATCAAGTGAGAGTTGTGGAAGAACTGCCACCGATTGTCAGTGAGGGAGTTATCTACTCATGTGATTGAAGAGAGAAAGTCTGAATTTGGGAAACTCGCAGAGCTCATTGAGGATCCGACCATTGAAGAGGTCTGGATCAATTCGCCTCACCGCATCTTTATCGCGCGCTCGGGGGTCAGTGAATTAACAACCCTTGTCATGAGTGCGGCGGAGGTCAGGGAGTTGGTCGAGCGATTACTGATGTGGGGAGGGCGGCGCCTCGACCTCTCCCATCCATTTGTTGATGCCAGGCTGCCAGATGGAAGTCGTCTTCATGTGGCGATTCCAGAAGTAACGGCGACTCATTGGGCTGTGAATATTAGAAAACATCTCGTCCGTGGGAAATCGCTAAGCGAATTGGCTGCGATGGGAGTAATGAGCAACGAGATATCTACATTCTTAGAGACGGCAGTTTCATCGGGGCTCAATATTTTGGTGAGCGGCTCTACGCAAGCGGGCAAGACGACTTTGCTCAATGCGCTCGTCGGTGCAGTTCCATCTGGAAATCGCGTAGTTACGATTGAAGAGGTATTTGAATTGAAACCCAAAGTCTCGGATTGCGTGGCACTACAAACTCGCCCTGCAAATCTTCAAGGCGAAGGTGAGATTCCATTACGCAGATTGATCAAAGAAGCTTTGCGTATGAGACCGTCGCAGCTCGTTGTTGGTGAGATCCGGGAGGCTGAATCACTCGATCTTCTCATTGCGCTTAATTCAGGAATCCCTGGAATGGCAACTATCCATGCGAATTCTGCGCGTGATGCCATCTCCAAGTTGCAGACCTTGCCGCTACTAGCGGGAGAGAATATTTCACATGATTTTATTGCACCAATAGTTGCCGCTTCGATAGATCTGGTTATTCATACGACGATTACTCCATCGCGAACACGACAAGTTGTGGAGGTGCTCACTGTCACCGGAAGAGTAGAGAATCGACACGTTGAGAGCGAACCGGTTTTTACTCTTGTAAATGGTCGATATAAACAAGGGCTCGGCAATCCTGCTCGCATCTTTGAGCGAGGAAGTACGTTCACAACTGAAATGAGTGCGGTATGAGATTATCTATAAAGAGTGCGCCGATTAAGAGTGCGCCGATTAAGAGTGCGAGAGAGAACGAATCCACGGAAAATCATGGCTTATCAGGGGGCGACGAGAAATTGAGGACCTTTCAGCCTTCACAGAGTGTCATCGCTTGGCACGACTATGTGGCTCTTGTAAATGGAAGTAAGCGCCAAATAATTGGTTGTGTAGTCGGTGGTTTTTTGGGAGGCCTGGTGCTCCTTCATTCTCTTCTGCTCGCTCTTACCTTCTCCGCAGCTCTCGGATGCCTGCCAATTTCCATGCGAAAGAGGAAAATCGAGCGCGAACGAGTAGAGCTGGCCGCACTATGGCCTGAAATTCTCGACCACATAATCTCTGGCCTGCGCTCAGGCTTATCATTAGCGGAGACACTTGCCGATCTATCCCAGCGTGGACCGACGCAAACCAGATCCACCTTTCAGGCTTGTGAGCTCGTTCTTCGAGAGAGTGGTGACTTTGAAAAGGTCTTTAAGGTCATCAAAGAGAGATTTCATGATGCGCTAGCTGATCAAGTCTGCGAAGTTCTCAATTTCGCTCGGGGAACAGGAAGTCGGGACACAACTATCACACTTCGCACTCTCGGTGATTTCATCCGGAGCGATGTTGCTCTTCGTTCAGAGATTCGCTCTAAGCATGGGTGGATTAAAAATTCAGCCCTCATTGCGGCAGCAGCCCCATGGATCCTGCTCCTCATTCTCTCGACTCAATCAAATACCGTCCGAGCCTTTTCTACGGCAAGTGGAGTAACTGTGCTTCTCATCGGAGTCGTGATGAGTTTTGCTGCTTACCTATGGATGGGTAGAGCTGGCCGACTACCAGAAGTCCCACGGATCTTCCGATGAAGATTTCGCACTTTCTCCTCTCTCTACTTGTTGTATCACCAGTCCTCCTCCATTTCTCCATCATTTGTATTGAAGAATTTCGATCAGATATATATGAGAAGGTTGAAGGGCTCTCACTTCGCAGGATAAAAAATCGCGAACGAGAGATGGTCGAAAGCGAGTTCCCCCTTATTGTTGAACTCTTCGCCATCTTGATTAGTGGTGGAATGAGTCCATCGACTGCGCTTGCTCGAATAAGCGAGAGAGGCGATGGGCAATTTATTTCTCTGCTGAGACCTTTGGTCGATGAGATGCGCAATGGACTCAATCTTGCACAGGCCCTCGATATCCTCAATCGACAGGTGGATTCAGCGATCATCCGCCGATTCTGTGATTCGCTTGCGATATCGATTGAGCGAGGAAGCTCCCTAATCGACGTAGTTGGCAGGCATGTCGAAGAGGTCCGGCAGGCTCAGAGGATTTTGATTTCAGATAGAGCGAGCAAGGCAGAGATTGCTCTCATGGTTCCGATTGTCTTTCTCATTCTGCCTATTTCGATTCTCTTTGCGTTGTGGCCGTCGTATTACTCACTAGGCAATGGGTTGGGCGGGGCTTAGGGAATGCGCGGAGCATCGCACAGAGCTTGTCACAAAGCTTGGCACAGAGCAATGAAATGAAGGGTAGTACGCGAAACTCGATTAGGGCACTCGAGAAGAGGGAGGACAAGTATGGAAAGTAAGGAGAAAAATGAGAAAGGTATTAGTTCTATCTTGGAAAGCATTAAGAAATGGAAGAGAGGAAGGCGTGACATGTCGGTAAGAGAGGAGAGGGGAATGTTTGATCGAGTGACAAGTGATCGAGTGACAAGTGAACGAGTAAAAATTGAGACGACAGTTGAAATGCTGCAATTGAAAATCGAAAGAACAACTTTCAAACTTGCCATGGTCATATCAGATTTCCGAGATGACTTCTCGCTGCGAGTGAGGAAGCTAGTCATCGATGAACGTGGTGATGTGCCTGGTTGGGTATTGGTAGTTCTCATGACAACGGGACTTGTGACTGGCATCTGGACGATCGCTGCTCCTCGAATTGAATCTCTCTTGAGAGGATCTCTCGATTCAATGAACAGTGTTAGATAATCCATGATTGATGTTCGATACTTGAAGCTTGAAGCTTGAGGCTTGAATCTTGAGGCTAGACTTCGGTGAAAGGATTCCCTCAGTGTGGTCCCGAAAAATCAGAGCTCGTATTGCTGATCAAACTGGGACAGTTGAGAGTGCCTTAGTTCTTATTCCGCTAATGGTCCTTGTGCTGAGTATTTTGCAGATATCAGTAGGGGTGCTTACTCGTAACATTGCGAATAATAAAACGCAGAGTGCTGTAACACAGAGTGGACTTTATGTAGAGGGCGGCAGTACAGCGCAATCAAATTTGTCGAGCTACGGACTCACCTCGTCAAGTGCGTTCACATTGAGCGGCGGCGGGACGGTCTATGTTGGAGCACAACGAAATTCTCTGCCTTCACTTACGCCTCTGTTGCCTGGAGGCGATGCGTTCACCTCTGTTGGGGTCACAGTAGGAGAGGGCTGATGATTGGCAGGAGAGGGCTGATGATTGGCATTAGAGGGAGATTACAAAAAATACTCAGCGATGAAAGTGGGAGTGCTGTCTTGGAATTTGTCATGATCGCGGTGCCGCTCTTCATCCCTCTCGCTCTCTACCTGAATTCAGTTCAAAGTACGGCACAAGGGCTCAGTGATCTTCATAATGCTGCGAGACAAGTGGCGCGCGCTTTTATCACTAGCCCAAGTGAAACACTGGCGCCTGTCCGTGCGAATGAAGTGCTTGCCCTCTACCAGAACCAGATACTTCCCACCCACGGAGAAAAATCCATATTGAGCATGTCGGTGCAATGTGAGGCAGTGCCATGTCTTACTCCTGATGCCAAGGTAACTATTGAGATTACTGAGAGCCCATCTGGACGTACTGCACGTGCAACGCAAGTTGTCGATGCTTGGCGGAGTAGTGGTTGATTGTGCGAGGAAACAATGAATTGATGATGCCACGTGGAGATATTTCTAAGATTCCTACACTTTTCCCAAGAAGGCTTCTCCCAAACAACCAGTCAAGCACCAAGAGGTCCATTTTTTTCGGGTTAAAAGAATGGTTTAACCGTGAAGATGGCTCTCTTTCGGTGTTGATCACCTCCCTCTTTCTTCTCACGCTAGTACTCTCATTCGCGATCATCGATATTTCGGGGGCATATTTAGCCAAGCGTGAATTAATCAATATGGGCGAAGCTGCAATCTCTAGAGCAGCTCACAACGTTGATCTCAATCGTTATTACAGTGGGGACCGTGTCATGGCTGGCACAAATCCAAGTACCGGTGACCCCACCTATCTAGTGCCTGTTGATTGCCAATCAGCAGAAAGATCTCTGGTATCTGAGGTATCTGAACTCTCGTTACATGGTTCCACAGTAAATATCTCGAATTTTGCATGCGAGGCAGATGTTTTGCACGCGACCCTCGAAAGCCATATCGCACCAACTCTTCGCATACCCGTACTTAGCGGTTCCATTATGAATGATCTACTCACTATTAGCGCCACTTTGAGTGCAAGCAATCACATTGGAGGTTGACTGAAGATCGGTAAAGTGGGTACCAAGCAATATAGATTGAAGATTCGCACGTTGATTGAAGAGTAATGGATTATTAGATGAACAATGAGTTAGTGGATGAGCCATGCGTTAGTGGATGAGAGTTACCTAAATTCATGTGCAGCGAGTTGAATTACGAGTGATTTTTTTTAAGAACGGTGGATTCTTTGAAGAGCGGTACATTCTTTGAAGAGCGGTACATTCTTTGAAGAGCGATCGGTATTGAATTTCACGTGCTTTGATTGATTAAATGCCTGGATTAATCACCCTCCACAATGTTGCCTCCACAATGTTGCCTCCATAATGTTGCCTCCACAATGTTCCTTTCCCACCTATTTATGGCGTGGCCTCGCTACCCGCTACTCTTTCCCCATGGCCGCCCGTGAATACGATCTCGAAATCGACAAATTGAGCGCGACCCTCACCAGCATTGAGAAGGTCATCGACCTGCCACGCCTGCGTAAAGAGTTTGAAACCCTAGAAGCTGAGGCCTCCGCACCGAACCTCTGGGATGACCCTGAAAAGGCTCAAGTTGTCACCAGCAAATTGTCCAGAGTTCAATCCACCATTAATCGAGTCAGCGGAATTCGTCGCAGATTGGATGATGTCCCAATCCTTATCGAACTCGCACAAGCGGAGTCAGATAGCACTGCACTGCATGATGCAGAGACTGAATTAGATTCTGTGGGCAAAGCAATCCGTGAACTTGAAGTCACTACGCTGCTTAGCGGTGAATATGACGATCGCGACTGTCTTGTAACTATTCGCTCCGAAGCTGGTGGTGTTGAAGCAGCGGACTGGGCAGAGATGCTCATGCGTATGTACCTTCGCTATTGCGAGCGCAAGGAATACAAGGTTGATGTCCTTGAAACTTCATATGCTGAAGAAGCTGGAATTAAATCAACTACCTTTAGAGTCAGTGCCCCATATGCCTATGGGACTCTTTCAGTAGAGCAAGGCACACATCGACTCGTTCGTATTTCACCATTTGATTCACAGAGCCGCCGACACACCTCTTTTGCCGGTGTTGAAGTTGTTCCAGTTGTGGAACAGAGTGATCACATCGATATCGATGAAAAAGAGATTCGCGTCGATGTCTATCGTTCATCTGGCCCAGGTGGACAGGGCGTGAACACCACTGACTCAGCAGTTCGTATTACCCACTTGGCAACTGGGATAGTCGTCTCATGCCAGAACGAACGCTCACAGATTCAGAACAAGGCGACCGCTATGGCTGTCCTTCAATCAAAACTTTTGGAGCGTCGTAGACAAGAAGAGCGCGCACGTATTGATGCGCTCAAAGGAGATAACTCCGGATCTTGGGGCAACCAGATGCGTTCATATGTCCTGGCCCCATACCAAATGGTGAAAGATCTCCGCACTGATTTTGAAGTCGGAAATCCCGCAGCCGTACTCGATGGCGATATTGATGGCTTCCTTGAGGCTGGTATTCGCTGGCGAAAGTCCACTGAATAAGTTGCTCGGGAGGGCGAGTTCAGATATTCACGCTCAAATCAGTTTTTTCTCACAGCCATTTCTGCGCGTATTTACCCCGCCTGAGCGCAACTCCTACCTAAACTAGAACTCGTACCGGAGAGCAGGCATCCCCGCCAGCTCCGTTAATTGCGTCAGGCTCCGCCTGCGTTCTAGGAGGTGTGCCGTTGATTCGCTTTGAGAACGTCACCAAGTTGTATCCCAAGCAGGAGAAGCCAGCACTGGATCGAGTCGATCTCGATATCACTAAGGGTGAATTCGTCTTCCTCGTAGGTCTTTCAGGCTCTGGTAAGTCGACCTTCCTTCGCTTGGTCTTACGTGAAGAGACACCAACCTCTGGAAATATCATCGTTGCAGGCAAGGAACTTGCCACGCTCGCAAAGCACAAGATTCCTGAGCTTCGCCGCCAAGTAGGAACTGTTTTCCAAGATTTCCGACTTCTTCCCAATAAGACTGTTGCAGAGAATGTGGCCTTTACCTTGCACGTTCTTGGCTACTCCCAAAAGGAGATCAACCGCGAAGTCCCTGAAGTTCTCGAGCTTGTCGGACTCGAAGAGAAGGCCGATCGTAAGCCAAATGAACTCTCTGGTGGAGAGCAGCAGCGCGTGGCTATTGCCCGTGCATACGTCTCACGCCCAATGATCTTGATCGCTGATGAACCAACCGGAAATCTCGACCCGAATACATCGGTTGGAATTATGAAACTTCTCGACAGAATCAATCGTGAAGGCACGACAGTTGTTATGGCAACCCACGATGCTGGAATCGTTGATCAGATGCGTAAGCGCGTTATCGAACTCGAAGGCGGACATGTGATCCGCGATCAAGTGCGCGGCGTCTATGGATATACAGGTTGATCTGATTCAAATCTAGAGATAACGACCTAATAAATTTAGAGAAGCAATGAGAGAGAGCGAGTAAGAGATGAGAGCAGGATTTATTGCACAAGAGGTCCGCATCGGGCTTCGACGCAACTTCACGATGACTCTTGCTGTGATGACAACAGTCGCAATCTCACTCACTCTTCTTGGTATTGGAATCCTTGCCAACTCTCAGGTTCGCGTTATGAAGGATTATTGGTACGACAAGATTGAAGTCTCAGTGTTTCTCTGCGGATCACTCTCTGAATCAGCATCATGTGCTTCAGGTCCTGTTACTGATGCGCAGCGGAGTTCAATCCAAGCTGATCTCAAAGCACTTCCCGTTGTTCAGACCGTTTTTTATGAGTCACAAGCTCAGGCTTATCAGCACTTCCAAGAGCGCTTTAAAGGCTCTGCAATTGCTCAGAATGTAACTCCAGATCAACTCCCAGAATCTTTCCGTGTGAAGCTTAAGGACCCAACCCAGTTCCCAGTAGTGCAGAGTGCATTTGCAGGTCGCCCGGGTATCGATACTGTCCAAGACCAGCGCACGATTCTCGATAAATTCTTCAAACTCCTAAACGTTCTTCGTAACGGTGCACTCCTGATCGGTATCGCAAGTGTTATCACTGCAATGCTCTTAATCAGCAACACTCTAAAAATTGCCGCTTTTAACCGCCGGCGCGAAACCGGTGTGATGAAGCTTGTTGGTGCATCCTCATTCTCTATCCAGCTCCCATTCCTTCTCGAAGGAATCTTCTCCGCCTTCATCGGTTGGGGAATATCAACCGGACTTCTCTCACTCTTTAAGTTACTAATCGACTCTAAGGTCGCTCCACTCCTCAGCTTCACCCGCTTCTTCACATGGGGCGATGTCTGGGTCGGCAGTGCTGAACTCTTTGGAGTGGGTCTCTTTATCTCAGCGCTCGCATCGCTTATCACGCTCCGCAAGTATCTGAAGGTCTAGTGGGTATTTGAGGGTTTAGTGGGCGAGGGCTTCAACTCCACAGACTCTCCACAGATTTAGCGAGTAACCTTCTCCTAGTGAATGAGTGCTATTTGGCACGTATCAATGGGAATCGAGGTGAGTCGAAATGGTAAAAGAGCTAGGTAAGAAGTTGATCGCGCAGAACAAATCGGCGCGCCACGATTACTTCATCGAGGATGTCTATGAGGCGGGCCTCGTGCTCACGGGTACCGAAGTGAAGTCACTACGTGCTGGTCGTGCATCACTCGTCGATGGCTTTGCAATGATTAATAATGGCGAACTCTGGTTAAGTGGTGTTCACATCCCTGAATACAACGAGGGGTCATGGACTAACCACCAGCCACGACGTGATCGCAAGCTTTTGATGCATGCCCGCGAAATTAATAAGTTGGCTTCCGTGCTCAAGCAGGGAGGTCTCACAGTCGTACCGCTTTCGCTCTACTTTAAAGATGGCAAAGCAAAGGTTGAGATCGCTCTTGCAAAAGGTAAGAAAGCGCACGATAAGCGCAATGCTCTCATGGAGAAGCAAGCCAATCGTGAAGTCACGCGTGAGCTTTCACGCAGGACATCCGGTAAGGATTAGTAAGAGCCTGACTGCACTCTGATAAGTTTGCACACAGACCGTTTCAGCAAGTATTTACGTCGCTCTGGCGAATCCACATCTGAACCCAACGTTCTCTTGTGGAACTTCTCTAGAAAGGGAGTTCAGCCCCTAGTTGGCTTTCCAACGAGAACTCTTTACACTTACTTCAAGCGACGCACCATCTGATCGAAAGATCATCTCTTCACCTGTTCCGTACCTTTACCTCTTGTTTTTCAAGGGGATAAGCGGATCGGCGACCAGAAAGATAGTTCCGTCGCCTGAGTGAAAATCAATCATTCATAACAATTACATAGGGAAATAGAAGAATGCTTTCTAATTCTCGTGTTAAACCACGGGGGTGAACGGTCTCGACTTTAGTCGTTGGGATAAAGGAAGCGGGCCGAGGAAGTCCGGATGATCTCGTTAACCAATAACCGTGACAAAACTATAAGCGCCAGTACAACTGCCGCTGATCTAACTCTCGCTGCATAAGCGATAGT
>Ga0007818_1000361_pt1 | contig 13085 bp, 12 predicted proteins | sample CryBogCBE08Jun09_FD_71221 | JGI IMG/M metagenome (GOLD analysis project Ga0007818, IMG submission 71221) | Freshwater microbial communities from Crystal Bog, Wisconsin, USA - CBE08Jun09 | ecosystem: Environmental > Aquatic > Freshwater > Lake | place: Crystal Bog, Wisconsin, USA | collected...
TGGTTGCAGCAGATGCAGCGTGTTCTAGTGGCGACTTGCCCGTCACAGCGCTGGAGGCTAGACTAGTGGCGGTAACGGGGTAGGCTGCTGCAGTGCTAGCAGCAGCAGTACCGGCCGAGCTCGCAGCGGCAGAGCCAGTAGCTCCCACCGCAGCAAAGGGTGCAACGCAACCCTGAAGGGTAAGGACGCTAGTGCAAATCAATAGCGCCGTCCAACAATCTGAGTGAAGCCTAACGTCTCTCGCAGACAACATTGAATACTCCAGCTGTCCAAGACTCATTAATTACAGGTTCAAACTGGCTATCAGGTGTGTTGTTATCTGAGACTACTTTGCCTGTCCCTTTTTTGCCCGAGAATTCTTTGAAGGCAATCGGGCGATAGCTAATTCCAGGACAGTTGTATTCATTGAGGCCAACAATGGAATTTACGGTTTGTTTGTTGTTTGGATTTACGCCTGGTTTTTTGAAATCCAACATCGACATAATTTGGGCTTTTTCCCCGCTGTCTCGGATGGTATCGAGGTCAACATACACCACCATTACATCATTGGAGCCCAATTCCTTCCACTCAGCAAAAGCATTGCTCAGAGGTGTCATTGCGGCAATCGCTAGGGTGAGGGTGATGAGGGAATGAATTTTTTTCATGGAGATAAGTCCTTAGTAATAGAAACTAGATAACTGTTGCATATAGATCAAGTGTTGCAGATATTCTAAACGCACTAGTTTGTTATTTTATGAACTTTTATTTGCTATTCAGTTCTAGTTGGCGCTTGGTGCTCTCGGGCTTCATTTGCAAAGGCAGGTATTCATTTTTTGCCCAGAGCGGGTTGAGATTGCGATAGAGCTTGCTTTGCACCCAGCCTGACTGACCAGTCGGGTAGATAAAGAGGGATTTTTCTGGATCAGATAGGTCGTAGATCGTGCGCATACTGGGCGCTTCTAATGTTTGATACGGATTGTCTGGATTGTTCAATTCCAGTCTACCCACGTTGACCGTAAAGGTGTCGCCAGGGAAGGGCGTTTGAATATTAAAAAGCTTGCCTAGCACGGGTACTTTACTAAGCGGGCGATGTTCTGAGACGGCAATATGGGCATTGCCCCAGGCCCATTGCTTGGGATTGCCGCCATATTCTTTGCTCAGATAGTCCAGTGCTTTATCGAACGCATTATTCGATGCATCTTGACAAGACTCTATCTGAGTAGTCTTAGGGTCATCGCACCAAGGACTATTGGGATTCTGAACTTGCTCAATCAATGCAGCGCGATAACTACGTGCACCATAATTTTCACTAAATAAATAACTGAGTCTTGAGAATAAATTACGAGTGAGTTGATCTGCCCATGCATTGAAGATGAGTGCCGCAGTACTATCGATCCGCATATCCCCCTTGAAATCTTTGGTGAGCTCTAGAACTTGTGCTGCTAGAGGATGCGAAGAGGTACTCGATTTAAATAATTCTAAGAGGGGGGTAGCACCTAAAGAGAGGGTATCTGCTTGTAGCGCTTTCATGGAATCGAGATCATGCATACTATTTGCTTGAATGTTTTCAACAATCCGGTTGTAGCGGAATGGCCGATCCCAATCAGCCGTTAAAGGATTGGGATCATTAGCAGCAATAATTCTTTGGTTGGCTGTGGCAATCCAGCCTTGCTCTGGATTATTGCTGGCAGGCAGTTGATCATAGGGAACATAGCCGTTCCAATCATATTGTTTATCCCAGCCAAGGGCAGGTGCTACACCATATAACCCTTGATGAAGGGTTCTCTTCGGCGCTACACCTGCAGCTTGATAAGCAATATTGCCATCGACATCAGCCATTACAATATTTTGCATTGGGGCAAAAATTTTATGCAAAGCTTGCTTGAATGTATCCAAATCTTTCGAGCGATTCATTTCAAGAAGGCCATCCATAGAATGATTTTCGATATCTAATGCATTCCAGCGGAGTGCCAAAGCAAAGTGATCGGGATCAATAGCTCTTTTAGCACGTGCATACGCATCAGAAATCACGGGACCATGGCGTGTTTCTTTAATAATAAAAGTGATCGATGGCGCGCTTTTGACATCAATAATTTCTTGGCGGACTTTAAAAGGCAAAGGGCCTTCAGGACCTTGATACATTGAAGGATTTTTTGAGTCGATGCGCTCAATATATAAATCTTGCACATCTGGATTTGTATTCGTAAAGCTCCAAGCATATTGATCGGTGCGACCTAAAATAATTGCCGGTATGCCTGGCAGGGTGCCCCCAATCACATTCATGCCGGGCGCATTGAGGTGTGCAAAATACCAAATTGCTGGTGCTGATAAGCCAAGGTGGGGGTCATTCGCGAGCAATGGCTTTCCGCTGGCTGTGAGTTTTCCACTCAAGGCCCAATTATTGGAGCCGATGCCTTCTTTTCCACCCGGAAGATCATTGATGCTGAGTTCATTTGCAGGAAGTTTTGGTAATTGAATGCTTGAGCTCTTGGCGCTTGAGGGATAAACGCCTAAGTCACGATACATCTTAGAAAAGTCGACATTCGTTACAGGCTCACCCGTAATATAGGGCGGTAGTACATCCCATACTTGTTTCGTGCTCAGAAATTGTGAGAGCTCAAACCGTTGCAGCTCCTTAGTCCAATTTCCTCCAAGGTCAAAGTCCATCATCAACATCCAAGCGATGCTATCGGTGGGGGACCAGTGCCCAGGTTTAGAGCCCGTCAGAAAATATTCAACTGGTAGAGCCCAACCTAAGTGTGCATTGCCAGCATTCACGCCATCAGCATAAGCTTGCAGTAAACGCTTAGTGCCAACTGAGTGTCGATCAAATTGTTGTTCAGCCGCACGCTTAATACCCAATGTGCGCATGAAGCGATCAATCTTGATAGTGTCGCTACCTAAAATTTCTGAGAGGCGCCCGCTGGCCAGACGTCGATTGATTTCCATTTGCCAAGAGCGCTCAGATGCATGCAAGTAACCTAAGGCAAATAGTGCATCCGCTTGACTTTTGGCGTGAATATGAGGAATGTCAGACTCATCAAAGGTGATGACTACGGTGTCACCAAGACCTTTAATGCTGCGTTGACCTGATGGGGTGGTGTGAGCTGAGATTAAGTAGACGGTAGCAATTGCGACGCACAGAATCAATGCGAGTGCGATGATCAAAAAGACTGGCCGCATCAGTCTAGCGAAGCCACCCAATTTGCCATGTATTTTCATAAATATTAGTATAGTGGCATTGCATTTTAGGCACCTAATCCATGTCGAGCATAGCTTGGCGAAGCCCTTGGATCTAACATGCTAAAATGTAATCGTCTTGATTTATGAGCACTGCTTTGCTGCTGGTGCGAGCCCGAGTGGTGAAATCGGTAGACACAGCAGATTTAAAATCTGCCGACTCAAAAAAGTCGTGCCGGTTCGATTCCGGCCTCGGGCACCAATCGATTTATGCTAAAAATTCATTTAGCCAGTTAGTCCTTGAGAGTTGATCATATTCATTTTTTAGACAGAAAAATATTTTTATGGGATTCAATCTTTTTTGAACAAGCGCTACCTGCAATATTCACTTGTTTTGATTGGTATGGCTTTTTGGGGGCCTTTTTATAGGTCTATCTTAGATAAGATATGGGTGTTGAACTCTGGAATCTTGTCTGTTGGTAAGTGGGCCCAACTACAAACATTCATTGATTTTATGAGCGCCCCAATAACTGCGGGTTTAGCCATCGGCTTATCAATTTTTACCGCTCAAAATAATAAAAATGAACAAATGACGATTTTATTAAGCGCTTATTTGCTTGGGGCAATAGCGACACTACCGCTCCTATTTCTATCGATCGGAAATATTGAAAGTATTTGTTCGATTTTGGGTCTTGATCAATTGCTAGGTTCAGAGGTGGTTTTGAGTGCTATTGGCGGTTTTCTCAGTATCGGCAGCTCTTTACTCTGTGGGTACTTTATCGGACGCGATCAGCAAAATAAAGCATTTTTTTTGATTCTTATTACCACTTTTCCAAATGTACTAGTGCTGTGTCTATCGACATATATTGATTCCATTGACCCATTCTTTCTATTGCTTTACTCAATCATTATTGTTGGCATTGCAAGTAATGTAGCTCTAATTCTCATGCTTTATCAATATCGAAAAACTTCTGAATATGACATTGATACGATCTATAAATTTTCAAAGCAACTCTTAAGATTTATACCAACAGGGTTTGCCATAGGAATGATTTCTTCTTTTTGTGTTTTACTAACGAGAAATTTAATTGCCATACAGGAGAATTGGACTATCGCTAGCCAAGCTGTTGCTTTGTGGCGTTTGTCAGATTGGATTCTAGCTCCCGCAACCACTATCTTATATTTTCATTTTTTACCTGCACTAAGCCGTAATTTGTTAAGTGGAAATGCTAATTCATGTATGAGGGAGATTATGCGAAAGCTTTTTCTACCAAGCATCTTGGCATTGTCACTACTTATTCTCTTTAGAAATCAAGCACTTCACTTTTTTTATGATGCTAAGTTTATAGTGCCATTTAATGTTGCCTTTAATTTCTGGATAGGTGATGCCCTCCGAATATTGGCAGCTATTTTTCTGATGGGGCTTTATGCGATGCATGCAACTAAGCTAATTATTATTTTTGATATCTTTAGTCAGCCTCTATTTGTATTTCTTTTATTCATGGGCATGGCTACAAGCTTATTATCTACGGGCTTTGCATTCCTTTTAACCTATTTTTTATATTCAGTATTATGCATTGCAGGGTTTATTTTTATCGAGCGTCAAATAAAAAAATTGCAATTTAAGTTGCCTTGACCATAGATGTATCCATGTATTTGTAAGTTTTTCTAAAGAGCCAGTTTAATCTTTCCACTTATCGATATATTTTTTATAGGAAGCTATAAAAGTATCGCTTTTGAAATTACCAGTGCTACTGTGAATGATTGAAAGTAGACAAGTACCAATATCAAGCCCCAAAAGCTCTGCTTGTCTACATAGATCAAGGTCATAATGATCAAACATAAACCTCTCGTCAAAAAATAGGCTATTTTCAAAGAATGTTTGATTTTTTGCTGCCATCAAAAGACCATCTAATAGAGCTACTTTTTGAAAAGCCTTTCCATAGATATCAAGACGAGCAGGGGGATAGCCTGAGCCATGAGCAACAACGCCACTGAGATTTTCTGGTGCCTCCCTGGTAAAAGTAACTTGATTATTTTGGTCTATTGTTAATGCAGAAAAAATCCATGAAGGTTGAAAGGATATTCTGCTCGTGCTGCCTGCCACTCCGATGATCTTAAATCTCTCGAGACCATCCAAAATTCTTCTGATCCAAAAGAAATCTAATATGGAGATATCGTCATGAGCAAATATCAATAGAACAGGTTTCCCAATAGTTTCTTTTATTGCTTGGTTATAAATTATTGGTAGTCCCTGTGTATTTTCGGGAAATAAGCGCACATTGGCTTTCCCAATTTTCAGGAATTTTAGAGATTGACCAGTTTGAGAGGCGCTCCAAAATTCGTCTTCTGACTTTCTGGTTGCAACAACAAATCTAATTTCCATAGCAAAAGGTCAGGATTTGGGGATTGGTATCAGATACCAAAGTTATAAAATGTTGCAAGGTTCAGCTTTTTAAGGCTTTGGGAAGGCAAGGCAACTGGATTTTGGGTATTTTTTAGACTCCAACTGACATTGCTCTAGGTTCATAAAAGTGGGTGCCATCACTGTCCCATTCTCAAAAATGAGCTCCCACATCATTTTTTGTCCATTCCAGTTGTTATATCCAGGGGTTCCCGGTAGGCAGTCATCCCAGCTGATTCCGGCAGCGCAGTCTACTGGGTGGTTGGCAAATCCGGGACCGATTGCACTACAGCCTGCAATTAAGTAGAGGAGGATAAAGTGAGCAAACCGAGTGGTAAATCTCATATGGCGGTATTTAAGATAGTTTAGGAATGCCATTCATTTTACGCCCCTGATTAATTATCTGGGCCAATATTGATAGTGAGTTTGAGTAACATCCAGTATTTAATTACAAATCTTTCTTCTTAAAACTATATCAGCCCTTTGCAAAGCTTCGATTTAGCAAAAAAAGCTTATATTACTGTGAACTTAACACTCCTCCACGGAAAATAGGTGGAGGTAATTTTAATTGTTTGGATAATTCATTTTTTACTTAGCCCAATAAGATAGCTGTAATTACATATATGATGAAAATCTCGTCTCCGAAAAAATGCTTATTTAAATCGTTAATTTGTGCTTGCTTGCTCCTTTCCTCCTTTGCAGCTTGGGGTATCGACGTTCTCGAATTTCAGTGCAAGCGGACTGAAAAAGACTATGTAGAGGAGTATGAGATGAAACTCACGCTTGCTTCTGGGACTCAAAAGGCTAAAGTATTTTTAGATGGTCGTGACCTAGATCAGTCTGATGATCTTGGCAAGCAAGAAGTCAAAAGTATTGTGATGGCCCGTCCCAATATCATCATTACTATCGAAGCCAGTTTTGAGCCAGAAGAAATCATGAATGTTGCTTATCCAGCTGGCAAAGTTTCTACGCTGATTACTTTAGACCCTATTAGCGGTAAGCTCAAGAAGGTAGAGAAAATTCAGGGCGGTATCTTGGGGGCAAGTCTTGGAAACGGAACGCATGTGAGCGAAGAAGTATGCCTGCTCAGTAAGATGCCTTATAAAACCAAAGAGCAGCCAAAGTAGCTGTAGAACTCAATCAGGTTCTGTAACAAACCCCAGTTTTGTTAGGCCCGCGCGGCGAGATGCTGCAAGCACTTGAGCCACGTATTCATATTTCACTGCTTTATCGGCACGCAGATTGATTTCGGGTTGCGGATCTTTCTGGGCAGCCTTCTCTGCATAGCCATCAAAAGTCTTAAGATCAATTGGTGCACTATTCCAGAAGATCTGGCCTTTACCATCAATCGTTAATTGCACAGACTCAGGCTTTACTTCATTGCGCACACTATTGGCTTTCGGAAGTTCAATCTTGACTGCTTGTTGAATCACTGGCAGGGTAATAATGAAGATGATCAATAGCACCAACATGACATCTACCATTGGCGTCATGTTGATCTCGGACATGATGTTGTCCTCGTTCTGGTCGTCGTGAATATTAAAAGCCATACTTATTCTCCGGATTTAACGCGGGCACCAGTCACAAAATAGGCGAGCAAATCATTGCCAAAACGATTCAGATCGGCAACTAATAATTTATTGGCACGGTTAATGGCATTAAATGCGAGTACTGCTGGAATCGCCACTGCTAAACCAAGGGCTGTCATGATCAAGGCCTCACCAATTGGGCCAGCTACTTGATCTAGTTGCGCACTGCCCGAGCTGCTAATGGCAATCAGAGCGTGATAGATACCCCAAACAGTACCGAACAAACCAATAAAGGGAGCAATCGCACCGGTAGAGCCTAAAAATGTTAAGCCCTTCTGAAAGCCTGCTGCAATGCCATCAATGGTGTTCTTTAAACTTCTGCTCATCCAGTCAGAGTAATTCAGGGTTTGCAGAAGTTCGCGATGATTATTGGATTGGCTGAGGTGGTGCTGGGATGCAGTGGTAGCCGATACCGCAATTTGGTAATAGGGATTAGTAGCCCGGCTAGTAAAAAACTGCAAACCTTGTTCATACGAAGTGGCACGCCAAAATTGCTCTAATTCAGGTTTTAGTTTGCGTAGATTGCGTAGCTCCCAGAAACGAGTCAACAAAATAACCCAGGTAACGATAGAGCAGATCAGCAATGCAATCGCTACAAAACGGGTAATGAAGTCGCCTTCAAGCCAAAGATTTGCTATGCCAAATGGTGTATTCATAATAAGTATTTACTTGAGATTAAATTTGATTAAAAGATTGGTGGAAATTCTTTGGGGTGAGCCGTTTACTATAAAAGGTTTAAAGCGATAGCGTCTGCCGATTTCACTGGCTGCACGATCCAATCTTGGGAAGGTGCTGGATTGCAATAAGGCAACATCTTCCACGCTACCGGTTTGGTCAATAATCAAACGCACAACAACTGTTCCTTGCTCACCCGAGCGTTTCGAGAACGATGGATAGTAAGCATCTGCGTCTGGTTGATAAAGCACTTCCAGTTTACCAATATCAGTCTGAATTGGCGTACCACTGGCGCCACCTGAAGTCGAAGGAGCTACTGCTGCATTCGGTGGCGGTGAATCGCTTTTACTGTCTGATTGCTTTTGGGCTACTGAAGTGTCCTTCGGTTGAGCTGGAGCAGGCTTTGGTGTTGGCTTCTCCTCAACCTTTTTCTTGGGCTCATCCTTGGGTTTGGGAGGAGGGGTCTTTGGGGTTGGCGCAGCTTGAGGACTTTGCGCTGGTGAGGGACTTACTAAATTGGCCATGACACGCTCATCATCTTTGACGGCAGGACGGCTACTAAAGTGCAGAAACTCTAGTGCTGGCAAAAGATGCGCCAGAAGCACTATGCCAATGATGATGCGTTCTGATTTGGTGAACGGTAGATGTGCATCCAGTTTTTGCAATAGGGCGCTCATGAGATATCACTCAACATTGCTGAATCTACTCGATGAGAGTGCAAATCATGCGTGAGGAGATCCTTCGCCATCGCTAACAGTTGCACTTCATTTTGACTGCTAATAAATAGTACTGAGCCACTCTTTTGGATTCCTGAAGTTACTCCTAATGCCTCTAGCTGACGACCTAGCTGTTTGATCACAGCATGACTTGTATCGACTAAGGTAATTTGCTGACCCACGAGTTGGTAGATTGCTTTCCTCAAAAACGGATAATGAGTACAACCAAGCACTAAGGTATCAGCACCAGCATCCAAAATGGGCGCCAGGTGCTTTTCTAGTAACTCTAAAGTTTCAGCACTATCCGCTTGTCCTGCTTCGATTAAGGGCACCAGACCGGCGCCCGATTGTTTAATGAAGTGACAATCACTTGGCAGTGTGGCTAACAAGGCATTGAACTTATCGCTTTTGAGAGTCGCCTCCGTTGCCAAGACACCTACGATGCCATTGACTGATTGCATTGCTGCAGGCTTGATTCCAGGCTCAACCCCAATAATGGGGATAGATAAGGCGCCGCGGATTTCTTGAATGGCTTGTGCTGTAGCGGTATTACAGGCCACCACAATCGCATCGCAACCTTTGCTGGCAAGATATTTGCACAGGACTAGGCTGCGCTCTGCAATCCATTGGCTCGACTTTTCACCATAAGGTGCATTCGCTGAATCTGCTAGATAGATATAGTCATGCTCTGGAAGCTGACGCAGAGCCTCATCCAAAATGGATAAGCCTCCAACGCCAGAATCAAAAACGCCTATCAGTGACAATGCGGAACCAGTAAATTTTTAATATGGATGAATTTAGACAATCTTTACTGGAATTCCAGCAATCTTTGCCTGCCACTCGCGAGGGCCTTCGTTGTGCATCGAAATACCTTCGGAACTGACGGCTACCGTCACTGGCATATCTTTCACATCAAACTCATAAATGGCTTCCATGCCTAAGTCTGCAAAACCAACCACTTTGGCTGTCTGAATCGCTTTCGACACTAAGTAAGCGGCACCACCAACTGCCATCAGGTAGGCAGATTTATGTTTCTTAATGGCCTCAATGGCTTCGGGTCCGCGTTCTGCTTTACCGATCATCGAAATCAAACCTGTCTTGGACAGCATCATCTCAGTGAACTTATCCATACGAGTAGAGGTAGTAGGGCCCGCTGGTCCAACCGCTTCATCACGTACTGGATCAACTGGACCTACGTAATAGATCACACGATCCTTGAAGCTCACCGGCAATTCTTCACCTTTAGCCAGCATGTCAGCAATTCGCTTATGCGCCGCATCACGACCAGTCAAAATCTTGCCATTTAAGAGCAAGGTCTCACCGGGTTTCCAGTTTGCTACTTCTGCTGCTGTGAGTGTGTCTAGGTTGATGCGCTTGGATTGTTTAACATCTGGAGTCCAGGTCACGTCTGGCCAATCAGAGAGGGAAGGTTGCTCAAGCTTGACAGGGCCATCGCCATGCAAATGGAAGTGCACGTGACGGGTTGCTGCGCAATTCGGAATCATTGCTACTGGCAAGGAGGCGGCATGGGTTGGATATTCCATGATCTTGATATCGAGCACAGTCGTCAAACCACCTAAGCCTTGTGCGCCAATACCAAGTTTGTTTACCTTGTCGTAGATTTCTAAACGGAGTTCTTCAGCGCGGGTTTTAGGGCCACGTGCAATTAGTTCTTGAATATCGACTGGACCCATCAATGATTCTTTAGCCATCAACATGGCTTTCTCAGGCGTGCCGCCAATACCAATACCCAAAATACCAGGAGGACACCAACCAGCACCCATGGTTGGTACTGTTTTGAGAACCCAATCAACAATCGAGTCAGAAGGATTGAGCATGACCATCTTGGCTTTGTTTTCTGAACCACCACCTTTGGCAGCACAGATCACTTCAACATCATCACCTGGCACGATTTCATAATGAATCACCGCTGGGGTGTTGTCCCCTGTATTCTTTCGCTTGCCAGCAGGGTCGGCCAGTACAGATGCACGCAACATATTGTCTGGGTTCAGGTATGCACGGCGCACACCCTCATTCACCATCTCAGAAACGCTCATCGTGGCGTCCGGCCACTGCACATTCATACCAATTTTCAGAAACACTACGGCAATACCGGTGTCCTGACACATCGGGCGATGACCTTCCGCACACATGCGGCTATTGGTCAGGATTTGGGCAATTGCATCTTTTGCCGCACGTCCTTGCTCGAGCTCATAGGCCTTTCCCATAGCGGAAATGAAGTCCTTAGGGTGGTAGTAGGAAATGAACTGAAAGGCATCCGCAACGCTTTGAATGAGGTCGTTTTGTTTGATATTTGTCATGGTTTTCTGCTTATTTCCACATTATTAGTAAGGTTTGACCTATTTTAAGGGTTTGCCATAGAGCAAATCCCGAGTGTTTTCACTTATCTTCGTAAGTCTTGAGGGTAGAAACCCATCATTTTGCGATATTTTCCGCATTTATAGCGGTTATTTATTGCAGTCATTGGATTATTCATTATTAGATAGAGGGCCTTGAAGCATGGAACCATTAATGCAAGAAAATCGCATTTTTAACCCACCAGCAGATTTTGTGAAGAACGCTGCGATTCCTGGGATGGAGGCCTATAACAAGCTATGTGCTGAAGCCGAGAACAACTATGACGGTTTTTGGGGTCGTCTTGCTAAAGAGAATATCTACTGGAAAAAGCCTTTTACTAAAGTTTTAGATGAATCTAAGGCACCTTTCTATAAATGGTTTGAAGATGGCACTACTAATGCCTCATACAACTGTTTAGATCGCCAAGTTGAAGCTGGCTTGGGAGATAAGACAGCAATTATTTTTGAAGCTGATGACGGCACAGTAACGAAAGTTACTTATAAAGAGATGCTCGAGCGTGTTTGCAAAATGGCAAATGCACTGCGTAAAATGGGCATTAAGTCTGGCGACAGCGTCATCATTTATATGGCAATGACGATTGAAGGCATTGTTGCTATGCAGGCATGTGCTCGTATCGGCGCCATTCATTCCGTAGTGTTTGGCGGATTCTCTGCACAAGCATTGCGTGATCGTATTGTTGACGTAGGCGCTGTAGCAGTAATTACTGCTGATGGCCAGTTCCGTGGTGGCAAAGCATTGCCTTTGAAGACCATTTGTGACGAGGCTCTCTCAACTGGCGAGTGCAGCAAAGTCAAGCATGTCATCGTGAGCAAGCGGACTGGTGCTGATATCGCCATGACTGCAGGGCGCGATGTCTGGATGCAAGAAATTGTTGCTAATGAACCAGCAACTTGTGAGCCAGAGTGGGTCAGCGCTGAGCATCCATTGTTCATTCTGTATACATCGGGTTCTACTGGTAAACCAAAGGGTGTTCAACACTCAACGGGTGGCTACCTGCTGTGGGCTATTCTCACGATGAAGTGGACCTTTGACATCAAACCAAACGATGTGTTCTGGTGTACTGCCGACATTGGTTGGGTAACGGGTCACTCTTATATTACTTATGGTCCACTCGCAGTGGGCGCTACGGAGATTGTTTTTGAAGGGGTACCTACTTATCCAAACGCAGGCCGTTTTTGGGACATGATTCAAAAACACAAAGCAACGATTTTCTACACAGCACCAACTGCAATTCGTTCTTTGATCAAAGCATCGAGCAATGATCAAGCCGTGCATCCAAAGAGCTATGACTTGTCCTCACTGCGTCTCTTGGGTTCTGTGGGCGAGCCAATTAATCCAGAAGCATGGATGTGGTATTACGAAAACGTGGGTGGTTCACGTTGTCCAATCGCAGATACATTCTGGCAAACCGAAACAGGTGGCCACATGATTTCTCCATTACCAGGTGCAACCCCAATGATCCCAGGTTCATGCACATTGCCATTGCCAGGGATTCAGGCGGCGATTGTGGATGAGGCAGGGGTTGATGTACCCAATGGAAATGGCGGCATCTTGGTTGTGAAACGCCCATGGCCATCCATGATTCGGACAATTTGGAATGATCCAGACCGTTTCGTGAAGTCCTATTTCCCAGAAGAGTTGGGCGGTACTTTGTATCTCGCTGGTGACGGCGCGATTCGTAACAAAGACACTGGCTACTTCACTATTACAGGTCGTATCGATGACGTTCTGAACGTTTCTGGTCACCGTATGGGCACGATGGAAATTGAATCTTGCTTAGTGGCTAACCCATTGGTTGCTGAAGCTGCAGTAGTTGGTCGTCCAGATGAGCTCACCGGCGAAGCGATTTGTGTATTCGTTGTTCTGAAGGGTGGTCGCCCAACAGGTGAGGAAGCCAAAAAGCTTGCAACTGAACTGCGTAACTGGGTTGGTAAAGAGATTGGCCCAATCGCTAAACCAAAAGATGTGCGCTTTGGTGATAACTTACCGAAGACACGTTCAGGCAAGATCATGCGCCGTCTCTTACGTGTGATTGCTAAAGGTGAAGAGGTCACTCAAGACACTTCTACCCTTGAGAATCCAGCGATCCTAGACCAGCTCAAGCAGTCTTTATAAGGCTTTCTAAGACACACCCTTTCGGGAACCGTATAATCGTGGGTTCCG
>Ga0007818_1000366_pt1 | contig 12957 bp, 10 predicted proteins | sample CryBogCBE08Jun09_FD_71221 | JGI IMG/M metagenome (GOLD analysis project Ga0007818, IMG submission 71221) | Freshwater microbial communities from Crystal Bog, Wisconsin, USA - CBE08Jun09 | ecosystem: Environmental > Aquatic > Freshwater > Lake | place: Crystal Bog, Wisconsin, USA | collected...
GAAACTACACCTATATATCAGCTAGTCAAAGTACAGAAAGCAGGGTAACCAACGCAGACACAAGCTACAATTACTCACTCCGTATTCCAAAGCATACGGCAAACATTACCATTGGCTATCAAGTTACCCCTTCCTTATCTGTGAGTGTTTCTGGAAAGTATGTAAGTAAACGATATGATGCAGTCTATGGCCTGCCCGATGTAACATTGGACAGTTATACCTTGTTTGGTGCGTCTGCACAATACCTTATCAATAAGCATTTCAAGCTTTTTGCTGATGGACAGAACATTACCAACAAAAAATTCTTTGACATTTATGGGTTCAATTCTATCCCTGCTTTATTTAATGGAGGGATAGCGCTTAATTGGTAGTCTGCGGTAAAAAAATGAAAGTCCATACTGCGATGCAACGCTGTATGGACTTTTTTATTTCGGAAATGGTTCGGAAAACAAATTTTCTATTCAGAAACGTTACAGATGCAACATCAAGAGAACTTATGTAATCAATCTTCCTACATTAGCTTCTTTCTTACAGATTAATTAGGTTTATGAATAAAACTACAATGCCCCTAGTTGCTTTTTTACTGCTTTGTTTTACTAACGGTAAAGTATTGGCAAAAGGGAATTTAAGAGATACAACTGTCATTCCTCCATTTGCAACTGCAAGTTATAATGACAGTTTCTATAATTCTGTTTTGTCGGCAGCAGCGGGTATTGCACAGCCTTTTCTGTTACAACAAGGCTACTTGACTATGCCCGGTGTAACGGTTGTTGATACATCACTCATTTTTAATGGAAAGAAATATCTTACCTCCAATGTTTACTATACACCCCGAACCACTAGTCGTATAGGGTTCTATATTTCTTCTACAGATTACCCTTATTACGGAGTAACCAATTTTTCTTCCATCTGGTCTAAAGAATGTCCTAATATCTTTTACGATACTATCCAGAAGCTATTTCACACCAGCACAGACTGTATTGGCTTCGGCATAAGGGTTATTTCAGCTGTCGGTGGCACATCTTCGGCTAATAATGCGTATCTCAAGTTTGCAAATGCTATTTTAAAAGCAAAGATTTGCCATTTAGCTGCTGTAGGTCATGCGCCAGATAGTTATGAGATGGCAACATCATTTGCTACTCTTCCATCTACACCCATTAATGGCTGGGAATATATTTCGGGTAATGGTTTGTTTACTGATATAAATACGTACAACCACACCCTTGACAATACGCTCGGCACTTATACCGGTGTACGAAAAGGCGGATTTGGGTTAGCTAAAGCTGGTGATATATTGTGTTTTGGAGATGGACCTTTGTCTACAAATAATGGGCATACAATGATTTTTGATGATGCGCCAATTAAATTAAGTGCGTCGGGATTAAAAACATTCTTTACAACACTTTCCTCCAGTAAAATAAATAGTTTTATCGCCAAGCATACAACGTATCAGGTAAATGTGTATGATGACTGTGATAATCTTCATTACAACGATTCAAGAACTAAATCTGGGATTACTGGTATCGGATATGGAACAATCTTGATAGTCACAGATACGCTTGATGATGCACCAATTGGCTATTTTTTCACTCCATCTACTTCGCTTACTTATACCGCTTTGGATACCGCAAAAACGTATGCTATCTGTGTTGCGAGATATACTACAGCATCACAGTTACCCGTTACCATTGATATTTTTTCTGCCGAGGCAATAAATGAGTTGGTGCAACTAAAATGGCAAACTGCCTCAGAAAGTAACACGAGTAAATTCATCGTACAACGTAGTGCCGATGCAAAGAATTTTGCAGACATCAATACCGTTAGCGCAATCGGAAATAGTGCAAACAGTTATCGTTTTGTTGATCCCCACCCATTAAATGGAATTAATTATTATAGACTGATGATTGTTGATAATATTGGTAGTAGTACTTACAGTAAAACGGTAGATGCCAATCTATCAATTAAAAATATTCATTTCTTAATCTATCCCAATCCTGCAAAAAACATCGTGACCATAAATGGGAATCACATATCTAGTGTACAACTAATAGATAATGCTGGTAAACAACTGATGAATAAATCGTTTTTAGACGCAACAAACCCAAGCATCAATATAAGCAGGTTGCATTCTGGTGTGTATTACTTACGCATCCAAATAACCGATGGAAGCACTAGAAAGATTGGGTTTGTCAAAGAATAATTCCCCCAATCAACTGCTTGTCGATATTACACAATGGTATGTAGATATTGTATAATGGTAAGCCGTTAATCAATTATGGTTTGTTGACATTACAAATTGGTTTGTCAATATTGAACAATAGTATATCGATATTACAAAAAGGTATGAGAATAATACAAAATGGGTTGCCTGTATTACATAATGGTTAGTGATATATCAATAGTTGAATGTTCCCAGAAGTAATTAACAATAAAGTGTTCGTGTTCAAATGCTATACTTTTTCCAATTTAATACGCTTCTCACAAACCCATAAACTCAAGTAAATCGTTATAACCGCTATCAACATGCCTCCGGCAATATCCCTGGGAAAATGTTCTGCCAGATAAATCCTTGAATAGGCAACTAGAAAGGCATAGATAAATCCTACCGGAACCACCCAGCGTACCCTGATAGCCAGACAGGCAATAAAGAATACTGTAAAAGCAGCCGAGGTATGCCCCGAGGGAAAACTATGTGCTTTGTACAATTCCACGCCTTCCACTGTGTGTACTTGCTGCATGTTGGTTATTGCTTTGGTGGGACGGGCTTGTTCGGGCAATACATTCTTCAATCCCTGAACAAATATTGAAGAGATAAAAAAGCACGCTAACAACAACCAAAAGAAATCCCTTTTCCAGATAAGAATAGATACCAATGCAACCATCCAGGGCACAACTTCGCCCCCTTTGGTGATAGTAGCAAAGAATACATCCGCCGAATGCCCAAGGTCTATGTTGAATAATAAAAAGAAGGATTCTTTATTAAAAATGAAGGATAATGCAAACAATATCACTGCGATAATGGTGGTAAGCCAAGTGGCCGTTGTAAGATTCCGTCTATTTATTTGTTGCATTGCACTACTTATTTATTCTTCACAAAAGAAGGAAGAGTCGTTCTAGCGGATAGATTATAATAGGTAAGAAAGGTTTATTGTCGGCTTGAATTAAATAAGGAATCAGGTGATGAGTAAGTAATCAATAACGATGAACAAACAGAAATACGCTATAATGTTCATCTGCTTTGCTTGAGACTTATTACTTACAACTTACGACTATGTCTTACAGCTTACTCACTTCCTTCCAAATATCTTCTGCAATTTGTCCAACAGTTTGATTGCCATTAATAGTCACAATCTTTTCTTCTCCACCCAACTTTTCAAAGGCTTCCAAAAACTTGTTTCGCACTTGTTGAAGGTTGTCAAGCGTTTCATAGAGCTCAATAGTGCCTCTCGTGTTGTTCAGTCTTTGCATAGAAACTTCGGGAGCAACGTCTATAAAAATATTAACGTCTGGTTTCAAAGTAGCGGCACTCATGGCATTGGCGGCAATCACCCAATCAATGTCCACATGAACACCGTGGTAGGCATAAGAGGAAAAATAATATCGGTCAGTAACAATGGTATAACCTTCTTCCAGCTTTTTAAGTAAGCCATTTATTTCATTATGCAAATGATCCAGACGGTCAGCGACATTCAAAGCAGCAATTGTTTTGTGGTCCGCAGCTATCCGCCCTTTGAATATATTACGTATCAAAGAGCCAATGGGGCTATCTGTAGGCTCGAAAGTAGTGTACACCTTATGTCCGGCAGCAGTCAGCTTATCCGTCAATAACTTTACCTGAGTGCTTTTGCCACTGCCATCAATTCCCTCAAATGCGATAAATAATTGTTTCATAATAAAGTCGTAAGTCATAAGTCATAAGTCACAAGTCGTAAGCATTTTTTGAGACTTACGACTTGTGACTTATGACTATTTTTAAAAGGTATCATTGCCACCATCGGCGCTATCAACAAAGGCAGCATCAAGCTTCTGTACCGAACAATTGCCCCAGTGAAAGTAACCGTATATCCATCCAATAGCAACACACTAAAAGCAAAATAGAAACAGCAAATATAAAAAGGAGGCATCAGTCTTTTGTGTTTGCCAAAGACTAAAAACAAAATAATGATAGATGCACTCAATAAGGTCTCCCCAAATGCTAAAGCATAAGAAGCATTTTTTATTTCTGATAGATGCGGTCTTACGAAAGCAATGTCAATGGCAGTAGGAAAGTACATAATAACACTCTCAGTAGTGGCAACCAGCGACGGAACTTTAATGGCCGAGTTACCATTCAGCAAGAGGAATTCATTGTGCTTGTTTACCACATGAACCATCACATTGGTATGGTCTCCCAACAAGGCAACCACTATCAATGCAAACAAGCACCCCGCATAGACGGCCATAAAATAAAACTGATGTCTTTGATGGTTTCTGTCTGCGAGCCACCAGCTAAAAAGGGCAGGTACTAAAGCAATAGCAAGGTAGTTCTTGACTAAGAATAGAAGTAGAAAGCAAATGGTCAATGAAATCCAATGTTTGGCTTTTCCTTTCTTTTTGATAATATGATAGAAGCAATAAAACACAATTCCCAATGCCGAAAACAGCAGCCCGTCTTTATGGATACCGCTTCCCCAGAATAGAAAAGAGGGCATCAAGAAGATAGCAGCTAGTAAACAGTATTTATGTGTTCGGCTATAAAACCATACAAGTTTGAAAAATGCGACCAGTCCAAACAAAAAGGAGAAGTTGAAGAATATGACATTAGTGAAGTAATTGTTCCGGGTGAAAACATTGCAAACAGCCATCAATTTGATGATGATATTGTCTTTCAGGTCATTCCAGTAGGAGTTCTTTCCGGAGAATAAGCCTCCCGTTTCTGTGTAACCATGTGTGAAAATAGATTTGACAAACAACAGTGGATGGTGCAACAGGAGCTGTGTTTCGGGCAGACTCTCCCTATAAAACCGCCAGGTATCTGCTTTATCTACAAAGGCAGGGGTTTTCAGATACATACCATAGACAACCCCAACTGCTACTTTAACACAAAACAACCCAATCAATACCCAAACCGATATCCCCGACTTCTTAAAGAAAGGTATCCAGGAAATGACAAAGCAAAACAGAATAAGGTATAATATAAAAGGGACTATGTCAATTATCATATGGCTATTTCTTTTCTTTGTGCTTCTTTCTGCCTTTCAGTCTTTGTGGCAACTTTTACCCCACTATCACCAAGTAATAATTCTTCTTTCCCTTCTGCAGTAGCACATATTTATCCTGCAATAAATCACCAGCTGTCAGGGTATTCTTCTCCATATCCACCTTCAGTTTATTCACTGCCAATCCTCCTGCTTGCAACATCTTTTTGGCCTCCCCTTTACTTGGAAATATCTGTGAGTCGGCCAGGAAGCTTACAAAATCATACCCCTCTGCCACTTGTTCTTTGGTGATAGAAACAGTAGGCACACCTTCCAGTACCTGTAACAATTGCTCTTCATTCAGCGATTGTAAGATGGCAGCCGTATCATTATTAAATAATATCTCACTCGCTTTCACGGCAAAGTCATAGTCTTCTCTGCTGTGTACAAACACCGTCAGTTCCTCAGCTAGCTTCTTCTGCAGGCTTCTTTGGTGTGGTGCTGCATCATGTTCCGCAATCAATGCGTCGATTGCTTCCTTAGTTAAAAGTGTAAATAGTTTTATCCATTTCTTGGCATCCTCATCGCTTGCGTTCAACCAGAACTGATAGAACTGGTACGGACTCGTTTTCTTCGCATCCAACCAGATATTCCCCTTCTCAGTCTTGCCAAATTTACCCCCATCTGCTTTCGTTACTAGCGGACAAGTAAATGCAAAAGCCTCTCCTCCAGCCTTTCTTCTAATCAGTTCAGTGCCTGTGGTGATGTTGCCCCATTGGTCGCTACCACCCATCTGCAGTTTACAGTTCTTGTTTTTATATAGCCAGTAGAAGTCGTATCCTTGAATCAACTGGTAGGTGAATTCTGTGAAGCTGATGCCGCTTTCACCTTCAATCCGCTTCTTCACGCTGTCCTTACTCATCATATAGTTGACGGTAATATGCTTTCCTACATCACGGATAAACCCAAGGAAGTCAATCTCCTTAAACCAGTCATAGTTGTTCACCATCTCGGCAGCATTCGGTTTGGAAGCGTCAAAGTCCAGAAAACGTTCCAGTTGCTTCTTCACCCCAGCCTGATTATGTTGTAGTATTTCTGAACTCAGCAGATTCCGTTCTTCACTCTTACCACTCGGATCGCCCACCATACCCGTTGCGCCACCCACCAAAGCAAAAGGTTTATGACCCGCTTTCTGAAGGTGCACCAATAGTAATATCGGCACCAAGCTACCAATGTGCAAGCTGTCCGATGTTGGGTCAAACCCAATGTACGCGCTCGTCATTTCCTTGTTCAGTTGTTCCTCCGTGCCCGGCATTATGTCTTGCAGCATCCCCCGCCAGCGCAGTTCTTCAATCAGTGTCATCGTAATCTTATTTGCCACAAATGTAACTACTTCATCTTTGCAGACCCTATTTCCAATCCGAAACTTCCAATTTTATCTTCTTCCAACTTCCGCCTTTCCTTATGCCTTACACATAAGATTGAATACACCTACCCAGCACAATCAATTGTCTTACCCAATAGGATCGATTGGCTTGACGAGAGAAGCAATCATCCCACCAGCACAATCAATTGTCTTACCCAATAGGATCGATTGGCTTGACGAGAGAAGCAATCATCCCACCAACACAATCAATTGTCTTACCCAACATAATCGATTGTCTTGGTGAGAGAAGCAATCATCCTACCAACACAATCAATTGTCTTACCCAACATAATCGATTGTCTTGGTGAGAGAAGCAATCATCCTACCAACACAATCAATTGTCTTACACAATAGGATCGGTTGGCTTGGCGATAGAAGCAATTAACCCAATCACACAATCAATTGTCTTACCCAATAGTATCGATTGGCTTGACGAGAGAAGCAATTAACCCAACCACACAATCAATTGTCTTACCCAATAGGATCGATTGACTTGGCGATAGAAGCAATCATCCTACCAACACAATCAATTGTCTTACACAATAGGATTCATTGTCTTGGTGAGAGAAGCAATTAACCTACCTAACATAATCAATTGTCTTACCTAACATGATTGATTGGCTTGGTGAGAGAAGCAATTAGCTTAATTTTAGTTTAGACACGAGAAATCTAACCGAAGACTGGAATCAAAATAGGATGATAAAATTTCTCCTAGGGTTACAATTATGTGAACTTGTTTCGGATAGATTTCTCCTATCGCCGACATGACGATTACGGGGTTTGGTTTGGTTGAAGTTGCAACTTTCAGGAAAGATTTATCGCCTCCCTTTCTGCATCGAAATTTAGAAACGCACTACTTTTTATTATTTGGAGAAACTTCTTCTAAATACTTTTTGTGTATCTCGCCCTCTACCAATAAGAAATCGGGTCTCTGTCTACTGTAATATGCATTCATTAATAATTTTTTTTCCTCCTCATTGAAGCCATTTTCATTTACAAACTTTTTATAGTTATCAAACGCCTCATTCATGCACTTATTCATTAGGGCATTTAATGTTTTTGCCTTCATGGTGTCATTTGCCAACAATCGGTAAGCATTTACGTAGCTTTTCTCCCCAGCTATTTTGTATGCCCACTCATCATCATGCACAACATTTGTCAGTTTTGTTGCGGGCAATTTTCTTACTTTCTTAGTGCCTTCATCCTGTTTAGGTAGTGTGGCAATAGTAATATTTTTCATTGTGCGTTCATTGGTATTTAAAGAATCTATACTATTCAATACATGCATTGTTGGTACCGCCTCAAACCGCTTAACTGTCTCATTAGACATTGACACTCCTTCTTTTATTTCACTAATACCTGATGCGTTTACACCCTGCTTAGTGGTTTTTGGGCTTTTACCAAACACGCTAATTGGTGTACCACCCTCTCTTTGTAGCTTACTGCCTATTTTATATTGGGGTGAGTGTGTTACGGCTTTAGTTGTTGTAGAGCTAATGTTTAAATGGTAGAAAAGTAAGGTGCCTGCTAAAATAAAACTCACAGAACCTAGGCCAACTATCCAAGCTTTATTTCCATTCGTTTTGCCAAATGCATCTGCTACCTCCTGAAAGTCCTGATACCTTTTGCTTTGTTCTGCTGCACAGCATTTATCTAGTATGGCTCTATACTTATTAATTCCCTTGGCAGCCACTATTAGTGCTACTACTTTGCCAAAAGAAAAGATGTCGGATGTGGCGTTTATTTTACTAGGGTTGGCAAACGCCTCAGGTGCTGCAAAGCTTTCTGTGCCACCACCTAGTTTTATGTAATTATCCGTTACTGCAAAACCCAAATCGATGAGGAAGAAACGATTTAATTCCTTGTTGTAAACAATATTTGAGGGAGATACATCTCCATGAAAAATTCCTTTGTCGTGCAAATAACCAAAAGCCGACGAAAGATTTGCTACCAAGGTTCTGATAAAAACAGTTGGCTCATTGAGTACCTTATCTTCCTTGGCTAGTAAGGTTTGAAGGGTATCTCCCTTCAGGTAATCCATAAACACATACAGGCCCGTCTCATCATCGGTAATGAATACATAGCGCACTATGTTTGGATGGTCTAGTTGTTGTCCTATTTCAAACTCTTTGCGTAGTAGATTTTTATATAGTTCTGCGTCCTTAAATTCTACAGATAGTTGCTTCCGAACATAAAACCGAGAACGGATCCTTACCTGATACAGTGTAAAAATTTTACCAGTATAGAGTGTACGGATAGTAGCCCCATCTGCATCCATATTAGTTTTTAGTAAGGGCTGCTCATCAGAGAAACTAGAAGACATCTATCTGTTTTTATTGCAAATTAAGGTTCTAACTGCAATAAAACAACACCATCGCCTTCGGTACTACTTACATATTGCCCAAGGTTTTTACCGTTTCTAACTACATACTCACATACAAACTCCAAGTTTAGCTCTATGCGTAAAACATGCAGCAAGTCGTTTACCATTAGTTTGCCCGCCGAAACCTCCAATACCTTAAATATGCCATCTCCATTGTATTGCAACTTGAGTTTCCGGTCGGGATAATATACTAGGTTAATTATTTGTTCTTTTTCTAGGTTGGCACTTATAATGATGTCGGTATTGTTAAAATGAGAGTTTAGCAAACCCCTTGTTTTGTTTATGGCACCACGCCATTCGCCCATGCCGGCGTATCTAGCTAGTATATCAAGGGTATATTCGCTAGGCTCGCCACTATAAGTCACTACGCCAAAAGCCCTTTGTAGGGTAAGGTGGCTTATTTTATTTTCTTCCGTATTGTTTTTTAAATCCTTCTCAATGGCAGATGACAAAATTTTACAATCTCTTGGATATTTTATTGCTTTTCCAAATTTTTTCTCAACTTTGTGTCTCAATATCTCTGGTATCATATAGCGTTATCGTAGTTTTGTACAAATTAAAGCCACTTTTCTATACACTTCTATCTTTTGTACTATTTGTACTATTTGTCTCCCATTTATCGCTTGAATTTAGTGTGCCTTTTGCGTCCTTCCCGTATGGGGTATTGTGTTTTTATTTGCATTGTTGAAATGAATAGTCATTCAAAAAAGCATTGCAATAAGCTGAAACGCAACGTGAAAAAATGAGTGGGAATCAGAACAGCTGATGACTGAATTGAAGTAAGCATAAAATTAAAAAATTATAAAATGAGTAAAGAAAGTAGTGTTCCATTGTTCAAGAATCCAGTGTTTATTAGCCTAATTGTAATTTTATTAGTTGCTATTGGATTTGGCGGATATAAATTTTATGAAAAAAATAGAGTTTATACTATCGATAATTTTGAAAATTTACAAATTGAATGGGCCCAAAATCGCCTCAAATTCAACAATAAGTACCTAAATCATAAATTGATATTGAAGGGTTATTTTAATTGTAATAAGAAATTTGTTTGTTATGGGCAAAATAATCTTGAAACTAAATATGGGAATAGTGTAATAACCCATAAAAATGCTTATCCTATAAACACGAATGGGCTTGTTATTCCTGATGATGTAGAGTTGGCTGTAAATAATTGGGGGCATTCTTGGTCTAATTTCATATACATCGACACAAAGTCAGGGAAACTAATTGATGGCTCTAAATCGAGTTTAGATGATTTAATTGGATATTATGAAAATCCGGATACTACTCCAGGGTTTACTCATTTTGATGACAGAATGCACCATATTGAACTTGAAGACACAAGCTTATTTAATAAGTTATTGACAGGGATTGTTTACAAACGCATTGATGATAGTGATATTACTTACAACTCCACTAGGATAGAAGAATCAATTCGCGGATGGCAAAAATACGAGACAACGTTAAAAACATACGATGTAGTGAGTGAAGAAGTAACAATTGAGGGGAAATTAGAGTCATTCAATGGGCTTGAAGATTTTTCAATTTCGAATGTGAACATTTTGAATCGTAGGAAAATTAATTTCGATCAAAATAAGTTCACTAAACTCAACCTTAATCGAATGGGTTCTGATAAGTTTAGTAGATTCCCATTTACGAGTATTGTAATTGGCTATTATGATGACCTTTATAGTAACGCTGAAACTTCTCTTCAGGATATTGAAACACCAAAAAGATTCGCAAATAATTTAAATGGAGATTCTACATGGACGGGAGTACGTGGAGATACCATCACTGTACTTAAAGAAGCAAACTTTGATGATGAGAAATTTTACTATGCGAAAGTTGTAAAAGATAACATAGAAAAAAAAGGATGGATATTACGTGATAGGATAATAAGACATTATTAAATTAAAAAAAGACTATTTAAATGAAAAAATACATATTGTTCTTTGTATCATCAACCTGTTTTATTACCGCAAATTTAACAGCCCAAACAATAACTAAAGTTGCAGGTAAAACCATGAGTAAATTTGGGTACGGTGGGGATGGAGGTTCAGCGCTTTTAGCAGAATTGCCGAATCCAAGATCAATAGCTTTTGATACTTCTGGAAACTTATATTTTACTGATTATGCTTGCAATCGAATAAGAAAAATTGATAAAAAAGGAATAATACAAACAGTTGTAGGCAGTGGTGATGAATATCAGCCACATTCAAAAACTACGTGGGAAGGTTTAGTAGGTGGATATAGTGGAGATGGTTCTTCTGCAAGGTCAGCCAGGCTATATGGGCCAGAATATATCGTTTTTGATAATCAAAATAATATTTACTTTTCAGACCAGAATGGTACATGTATAAGAAAAGTGTCAGCTGCAACAGGAATTATTACAACAATTGTGGGAGATGGAATTAGAGCAAGAGATAAAGATGGATCCAATATTAACGATAATAATGACGATGGTATTGATAGAAAGTTATCTGAACAAAGCAAAATAGATGTAAGAGCAATGGCTATTGACAAGGGGGGAAACCTCTATGTTACTGAGAGGTATTTAATAAGAAAAATAAATATTTCAGCTGGCACTATTACTACTGTGGCAGGAACTGGGCAACAAAGCTTTCATGGTGTAAATGGTGATGGCGGGTTAGCCACCAATTCTGCTCTTTATTATCCTTCAAATGTTGCTTTTGATAATTATGGCAATTGGTATTTTGCTGAGTCAGGAAATAACGTACTTAGAAAAGTAAATAAGAGTGGAATAATTAGCACAATAGCTGGAGTGAAAATAAAAGAAGGTTATGACCCTAGTGAAGACATTTTTCCACCAAATGGGGCACTAGCAAAGGCAACTAACATTCCATCTCCAATGTCTTTAGTTATTGACAATTCAGGCGATAAATACTTTTTGTCGAAAGGAAAAATATCATCATCATCTGATTATACAAAGGTTCTTTTGAAAATTGACCAAAATGGAGTTGTAAAAAAGATTTTAGATCTCGGAGATGGTCAATTAGCAGCTACAGATAAAAAAGGTAATTTGTATTTTTTCACTGAATATTCATTTCTAAGATATGGTGTTTCAATTTATAAGATTTCATTAAAATAAAAAAGTATAGTAGAGTCCAGAAACTAATCAAACGGGGCGTAACTGAAAAGCCTTACGAGTAGGAAATTAAAATTAATAAGTTTGAAAAAGACAATTACAATTTATGGGGCAATACTAATTGCTTCTCTAACTATGACTAGTTGCGGTGGAAATTCCATTGATAACGATGCAAAAAAATGTGCTGAATTAGCTTGCAAAGCACAAAAAATTGCAACACAGGGTGCTTCTAATGCATTAAATGGAGGAAACATGTCCTCTGCAATTGCTGAAGAAGGAAAATTAGCACAAGAAGCTGTTAAACTAGAAGCTGAAATGAAGGATAAATATAAAGATCCTGCTGAATACCAAAAATTTATGGAAGCCTATTCTAAAGCAATGGCAAATTGCGGTAAGTAATATCACAAAAAGTTTATGACTGAAAAAAAATTATATTAAAAAATAAAAAAATGAAAAAGCAATTAAATTTATTTGCACTTGGTTCTGCCGCTTTAATGGCTATATCGGTATTCATGCCGTGGTTAACTACTAGTGTTTCTGCAAGTTTTGGTGGATTTGGGGGCAATGCTAGTGCTGGTTTTTCTGGTACACACTCATTTGATGGTATCATTGGGTTACTAATTTCCTTGGCTGCGGCATTCTTTGCGTTTAAAGAAATAAAATGGAGTCCTGTTGCTGGAATTGTAAATGTTCTCATTGGTATTTGTCATGCTTTAGGCTGGGTTGGAAGTGACTATTCTGGAGGTGGATTTAATTTTGATTCAGGATCAGGATCTAGTAGTGTTAGTGTTAGTACCGGATTTGGATTATATATATTCATAGCTTCAGCAATTGTATTCACAGTAACAACTATTAAATACTTAAA
>Ga0007818_1000369_pt1 | contig 12940 bp, 11 predicted proteins | sample CryBogCBE08Jun09_FD_71221 | JGI IMG/M metagenome (GOLD analysis project Ga0007818, IMG submission 71221) | Freshwater microbial communities from Crystal Bog, Wisconsin, USA - CBE08Jun09 | ecosystem: Environmental > Aquatic > Freshwater > Lake | place: Crystal Bog, Wisconsin, USA | collected...
AGTTGTTGAAGAAGCACAATGTAACCACTACTGCCGAGTTACTTACTATCCAACAAGATTTAGAAGAAAAGCTGCAAGCGGTTTTGAATATTGATGATGCCATCGCTGCTAAAGAAAAGGCGGTTGCTACTTTATTGAAACAAGCCATCGCGACAGCAAAATCCCTGTCTGATAAAAGAAATAATCAGGCAAAGCCATTGGAAAAAGAGGTGAATGTTTTGTTGCATCAGATAGGAATGCCCAATGCGCGGATGATGGTTTCTGTAAAAGAAACACCGCTCCATCAGTTTGGTAGTAATGAGATTGAGTTTTTATTCGATGCCAACAAAAGCAATCGTTTCGAGCCGATCCGCAAAGTGGCTAGTGGTGGTGAGTTGAGTCGGTTGATGTTGTGCATCAAGTCGTTGGTTGCAAAAAGCATCGACTTGCCTACCATGATTTTCGATGAAATAGATACCGGCATTAGTGGGGAAGCTGCCAAACAAGTAGGCGCTATCATGAAGGGCTTGGCAGCAAACAGACAAATCATCTGTATTACGCACCAGCCACAGATTGCGGGCAAGGCAGATGCACATTACTTCGTTTACAAAGAGAACAAGGGGGGGGCCGTTAAAACAAACATTCGCTTATTAACAAAAGAGGAACAGATAAACGCAATTGCACAGATGCTTGGTGGCGAAAAACCAACCGCTGCGGCAATAGAAAATGCGAAAGAAATGGTAGGAAGTTAATAGTTAGTAGTTATAAGTTATAAGTAGAACACAGCACTTATAACTCATAACTTATAACTTTTCACTATTAAGTCTTATGTTTGACCCCTCGTAATTAAATAAAATCGGATATGGCTTATAATTTATTAAAAGGAAAACGTGGAATTATCAGTGGTGCATTAGACGAAAATTCCATTGCATGGAAGGTGGCCGAAAAGGCGCACGAAGAAGGCGCAACGTTTGTGTTGACCAATGCACCTATTGCCATGAGAATGGGTGAAATAAACAAATTGGCAGAGCAAACAGGGGCTAAAATCGTTCCTGCTGATGCTACAAGTGTCGAAGATTTGACGACCCTATTCACAGAGTCTCAGGAGATATTGGGTGGTAAAGTCGATTTCGTATTGCACTCCATCGGTATGAGCCTAAACATCCGCAAAAAGATTCCATATACCGAGCTTAATTACGAATTTTATCAAAAAGGGTTGGATGTTTCCGCTCTTTCTTTCCATAAAATGTTAGCTGTTGCACACAAGTTAGACGCCATCAATGATTGGGGAAGTGTGGTTGCCCTCACCTACATGGCTGCCCAACGCACCTATCCTTTCTACACAGATATGGCCGACATCAAAGCCATGTTAGAGTCAATTGCCCGCAGTTTTGGCTACCATTATGGTACGCAAAAGAAGGTTCGTATCAACACGGTTTCACAATCTCCTACTAAAACGACTGCTGGAAACGGTATTAAAGGCTTTGGCGATTTCTTTGATTATGCCGATGCTATTGCGCCATTGGGTAATGCGAGTGCCGAGGATTGTGCCAACTATTGCATTACGTTGTTCTCCGATTTAACCCGTATGGTTACCATGCAAAACCTCTTCCACGATGGCGGCTACTCCACCACCGGCGTAAGTATGGACATCCTGAACAAGATGGGAATAGAAGGATAAGCAAGCAAGTGATGAGTTGTAAGTGATGAGTTATGAGTGCATGGCATAACGAATAATATAAGAAAGCCCTTGAAGAAGAATCTTCAAGGGCTTTCTCTTTTCTTTATTAATCATTAAACGCTGAGGGAGTTTACACGGAAAGCATGTGGTAGCCCTTATAGATTTAAGCGAGTGAAGAGTTGGGAAGGCTGATTACCTAGAAACCCATTTTTAATGTAACACTAGTAACAGCTACGAACAGGACGGGAGTCCTGCTCGAGTTCCTGACTTTAGAATATTCCTGCGATAGATGGTGGGCGTTTATGATTGGCAAAGTTTGATTTATGGTATCGACTGAGCAAACATTGATATCCGCAGTACAAACATTGGGGTACGCAGTGCAAACATCGGGGTACGCAGCACAAACATTGGGGTACGCAGTGTAAACATTGACATGCGCAGAGTAAACATTGAGGTACGCAGTGCAAACATCGGGGTACGCAGTACAAACATTGGGGTACGCAGTGTAAACAGCGGTTTGTACCACCAAAACAATTACTTTCACAAAACTTAGTTCTATTAGATTTGTAATTATCTTTAGCAAAATATTCAAAGGAATGGTATCAAAAATTTCATCCGGCATATCTGTTACTGTGGAGGTTTTTTATCAGCCTGCCTACAGCAATCCACTCGGCAATGAGTATATGTTTGCCTACCGGATTATGATTGAGAACCACAATAATTTTACCGTCAAACTACTTACCCGCCGCTGGAATATTTTTGACAGTAATGGCGAATATCGCGAAGTAGAAGGCGAAGGTGTGGTGGGTTTGCAACCTGTGATTGAGCCAGGACAAGAGTTTCAGTACACCAGTGGCTGCAACCTCCGAACAGAAATGGGCAAGATGCACGGCGTTTACTTTATGGAAAACCAAAACAACAAACAACAATTTCAAGTGCAAATCCCCGCATTCGAAATGATAGCTCCTAGTAAGTTTAATTAACTGTTTTAAGTTTTGAATTTGTAGTTTTAAATTAAACAGAAGAATGGCCTCTTGATTTAGAATTTAAAACATAAAACTCAAAGTAACGCCAACTCCTTTAGTGCGGTTTATATCTTGCCTCTTCAAAAATTTGTTTTGCTGGTGTCTGAATCAATTGTTGCAGCGTGGTTTTATCGTTCTTTTCCATCCATTTCTTCACAATCTGCCAACCCACAAACTGCCCCACATTGCCCGGAGACCATTCGCCCAACTCGGTCGTTTTTGGCCCATCATTCACATAAGGCCCCACCGTAGTTGGATCGGTTTGGTAAAGCAAGTCGTTCTCCACAAAATACGTCCATATTTCCTTCTCGGCAGCAAAGCTATTGGTAAGTTGTTGCTGCGTATAGCCAGTTTTTAAACTGTCGGGGGTGTACGGCAAAAATGCATCCAACACATACAGTTTCTTTCCCTCATCCACCATTTGCTCTATCAGCTGCGTACTCTTTTTTGCAGGCTGATTACTGGAGAAAATATCGTCCACAATGTTTTTCATACAGTTTACAGGAATATATGCAGGCTCAAAACGGCGGGATACATAAGAAGGATACATATTTAAAACCTCATCCGACTGATAAACAGGATAATCTTTGCCCAGATACAGTTGCAAACCAACGGCAAGCGAATTGTCGGGCGTAATGATGCCCGCATAACTGTTGAGGGGGCCAATAAACGTAACTATTTTGGTAGGAAGGGGATATTTTGGGAAATAATAATGAACAAACTGAAGCCCTTTCTTTACTTCCTCCTGAATGTGCTCGAAGTTCTCGAAAGGTTTTACAGAAGAGGCATAAATTCCCTTGTAAGTAGATAAAAACAATTTGGCGTCGTGCGCCACACTGTCTGGAAAAGGAGGGATACCCAGAATATTAAAGAAAAAATCCTGCGAAAACCCTTTTTGTTTGCTGTACAAAGCTTGCAAGCTAGCAGGCATATTGTTGGTATCGATGGCAAAAAAGTCTTTCTCGAAACGGATGGTTTGCAGATTAACTTTTATATCAGATACATCAGGGATTTTCTTTTTGTGCGAACAACTAACAATTACCAATACAACTAAGCAGGCTGCTATCTTCTTCATGGCACGAAATAAATTAAAACCAATCAAAAAAGGGGAAATAACACAAAAGGAAAATAATTTTAACTAATTAAATAACTGGTTTTGATAATCTGAATCGCAAGGAAAGCGTTTAAACAAGCAAAATATCTAACAAAATCGTTGGTTTAACATTCGGTTGATAAAAACTTAACAAAAAAAACGAATGATTTCAGATAAATCAATTTACTTTACAAAGTAGATGATGAACCAGAGGAGGCTGTCTTGCAAGGTTTTCGACTTATTTATTTACTCATGACACGTGCTTAAATCTAATTTCTGACTTGAATGTTTTATTAAATCGCTAAAGCTACACTAACTAATGACGATTACCACAGGAGAAGATGAGGAAAGATTGAGGCTACTAGAATCGGTTATTCTTAATACTACCGATGGTGTCTTGATTGCCGAAAACGACCATAATCAGGATCCTAAAATAGTTTTTGTTAATGAGGCATTCATCAAAATGTCTGGCTATAACAAGGAAGAAATTATTGGACTTTCCCCCATTGGTTTCTTTGCCCCGGATGCTTCATCAGATGAATTGGCTAAGCTAAAAGATGCCATAGATAAATGCGAGCCTTGCAATATTGTTGTAAAAACAAGTAAAAAGAATGGTACAAAATACTGGGTAAACGTTTCGGTAGCACCCGTTTCCGATGGAAGTGGCGGTTTTAAACATTGGGTTTACATTCAGCGCGACGTAAACAACAGAAGAAGACACTTGCAGGCCCTGGAAGAACAAAATAAAAAGCTGAAAGAAATTGCTTGGATCCAATCGCATGTTGTCCGTGCCCCCTTGGCGCGGATTATGGGTTTAGTCGATTTACTTTCAGAACACCACGATAGCGAAGAACTGAGCAACAATCAAATAATTGAAGCCATTGCCTCCTCGGCCAATGAACTGGATAATATTATTAGAAAGATTGTTCAAAATACCGAGAACGTTCAAAATCAATCAAGCTTATGAACCTAAACGTATTGATTGTAGATGATGATAAAATGATTACCCTATTGCACAAAGTAATGGTGGTAAAAACTAAAATTTGCACAACACCTCCTCTCCTGTTTAGTGATGGAAAGATGGCATTGGAGTTTTTGCTGAGCGAATACAACCCCGAAGAACGTTATCTTGTTTTACTGGACATTAATATGCCTGTTTTGAATGGATGGGAATTTCTGGACTCGATACAACCAGAGCGGTTTGCAAACAATTTGTTTGTAATCATCGTAACCTCTTCTGTGGACAGTAGCGATAAGCTAAAAGCTAAGACTTATCCGCAAGTAATTGGCTTCCTAGAAAAGCCATTAAGGTCCGAAAGTTGCGAATTCATCAAAACAATGCCCTCAATTGCACCTTTTTTTGCCTAAAATCTATATTTATTTAGATAATCTGGCATTAAAGTCAATTATTATTCAGCTACTTTACAATGAAACTCCTACATTTGCCGTCCTTTCGCAAAATAGTGGTGATGGTGACTGCTATAAAGTTGGAAATTATTATCAGATAAGTAAAATTTTAAAAGATGAAACAAACATTTCAACCACATAAAAAGCGTCGTAAAACAGTACACGGTTTTCGTAAGCGTATGCAAACTGCTAATGGACGTAAAGTATTAGCTAGTCGTAGGGCAAAAGGTCGTAAATACCTTACTGTTTCTAGCGAGAAAGGTTTAAAATAATTACAGTAAAGGTTATTAAAAGAATCATATTACAAAGACTGTTTCCTTTTGGGGAACGGTCTTTTTTTATTTGTGTTCAACAGACTTAACCAATACAAAACCATACTATTTTTCAAAGTATAGCAAATTTTATTGGAAAACAATTTATCATACAACTTCAATAAACAAGAGAAGCTAAAGAGCAGGAAACTGATTGAACAGCTTTTTAAAAGCAGGACCACCTTTCTGGTTTTCCCTGTTAAAGTTGTTTATATGCTGGTGGATGAGCCATTGGACTTTCCGATTAAAGTTGGCGTAAGCGCCAGTAAGAAGAATTTTAAGACTGCAGTGGATAGAAACAGAATTAAAAGGCTACTGAAAGAAAACTATCGCCTCAACAAACATCCTTTGCACCAATATATAAAGGATAGCGGCAAGCAGGTAGCTGTATTTTTTATGTATATAGCCAAGGTACTGCCCGAGAATGAGCTACTACAGAGAAAGATGCCACTAATCATTGATAAACTGATAAAAGAACTCAATGAAACGTCTACGCCAACTGCTTAACCTTCCCTTTATTTTACTGATAAAGTTTTATCAATACGTACTGTCTCCAGCCATTGGCCCCAAATGCCGTTACACACCCACCTGCTCCAACTATGCGTTGGAAGCTTTTAGAAAGTATGGCCCGATAAAGGGATTGTGGCTGGCAATAAAAAGAATAAGCAGTTGCCACCCATGGGGAAGACACGGGCATGACCCGGTTCCATAAATAATTTGAGTTGCTAGTAATTGGAGAAGTAACGGCTCCTGTTGATTCTTAAATCCCTCAGGATACCGGCTTTGGGACTAATTGTGATATTAAACGAACGGGTATAGCCTATTGGACTTACATTGATAGCCATTTGCCAGCAGTGCATATCCCGCGTCATAAACATACTTAACTGTTGTAGTTTGTTTGCAGTAAAGTCATAATAACCAGTGGCACCCATCTTCCATTTTTCGGTCAGGCTAAAGTCCCCGTTAAAGTTCACACTAGAGGTAAATACGTTCTTGTACACATAGTTTGCTTGCAATTGCTTACTAAAGTTTAGGGAATAAGAAAGCGTCAACGTCCAGGGAATATTAAAATCCGTAAACTCAGCGGGATTGCTACGTGCATACTGCAATTGTTGTTGCTGCTCCTCTGGAGTCAGGAAAGGATCTGAAGAAGGCAGGCTATCCTTACTTTTAGTGCCATCCTTCGTTTTACTCTTCAACGAAGTAGATATTGCAATATTCCCACTGGTAATACGGCCAAAGTTCAAACTCTTTCCATCCCAGAAATAGTTCTTCTTTTCAAATCCGTATTGATCTATCGCATAGGGATCGAGTGTAAAACCCGATGTAATATTGATTATCTTGAATAAGGTACTCCGTGCATAAAAAGTAAATGGAGCCAATGCAAAACTATCTGCCAACAGGTTGTATGAAGAACTAAAGCCAAATCCATCTATCAGCTTTATCTTTTTGGTAGGTGGTCCATTAGTAGAATCTTTGTTGTCTTTGTCTTTCAATTTCATCTCCAGTGTATTATCTATACCAAAGCCAACAGAACCCGAATTACCTTCGGAATAGGCTCCAGGTATAACGCCATCAAATTTAGAGAAGGATACAACGTGCCCTTGCCCTTTTCCAAACGCTGTATCTACCTGCACTTTGTAGTAGTTCTTACTGGCTAGATCTGGCACATAACTAAAGCTGATACTGGGCCGCATCTCGTGGCGGATGGCAACAATGTCACTTTTCTTTCCAAACAGATACGTTCCGAAAACACGTGTATTGGCGCTGATGCCCATACTCACCTGACTACCCGTATAAAATCCTTTATGCACAACGGTGTCAATCTTGCTATTCACAGCATCCCACCGTCTAAAGAGCGTTTGTCCATACCACTTTTGTGAGAAAGAAATACTCGGCGAAATGGTAACAGGTCCCAAAGAAGGCAACGACAAAGTAATGGGGATACTATGGGTGGCACCCCATTGAGTAGTGTCGATTAATTTCTTGAAATTGAAAGCAGTGTCATAAAAAGACACCTGATTGGTTAGGTTGCCACTATAGCCAATGCCCAACTTCTCATACCACTTTGGCGTTCCCACCGCTTCCTTTTTTTGAAAAGGATAAAAAGTAACCACACTTCCTGTAACGGTTGGTAAAATCAGGTTAACTAAATGATTATAACTGTTCTGGCTATGATCGAAGGAAAGGGAAATGTTTGCCTTGTCCTTGAAGTTCTTTGAATAGTTGATAGAAGAACTAATCTGGTTCTGATAGGTAAGAAATGGGTTATTATAAACAGTAGAATTGTAGCGCGTACTACCATAGTTTACGTTGGCACTAAAGCTTGTTCCTGGTCGTACACGCTGATCCTGGCTATGTGTCCAGTGAATCATAAAGGTACGAAGCGTCGTAAACTCATCGGGGAGATAACTACCAGCAGTAGGGGAATTGAGTGACTTAGTGTTTTGAAAAGACACATCCAGGTTGCCTGTGTACCGATAGCGCTTCATGTATCTTGGGTTCACATCCAACGTCCAGCCTCCATAAGAATATAAATCTGTACGGGTGGTCACATCCCAATAATCGTTTACAACTTTATAATATCCCAATCCCCTTAACCCAAGTCCATAGCTTTCATTTACTTCAAAAGCGGGCGGAAGGATGCCAGAATGCCTGCCTTGCACCAAAGGAAAAATACCAAAAGGCAGGGCAATAGGAATGGGAACACCTTCCACTTCGGGATATACGGCACCCGTAACAGCTACTTTATTGGTAACCAGTTTTAACCGCTTGGTCCTGAAAGCAAAGTGTGGGGTATCTAGGTTGCACGTGGTAAACCTAGCATCGCGCCCATAAAACTCCGATTGGCTCACCTTCTTCAACACCCGTGCATTAATGTACATCTCGCCATCTTGCAGGTAGGTGTTTTTGGTAAGCCCTTTCAAGCTCTTTAAACTAAAAAGAATAGAGTCGCTGATGGTTTTCATTTCTCCTTGCGTCAGATTGGGTTTACTATACGGGTTGCCTGTTGTATCGGTTGCCCCATAAGCTTGTACCAATTGCTTCTCAGAATTGTATTTGATGGTTGCAGCATCTAGCTTTACATCTTTGTTGGTAACCTTTGCTTTGCCATACAATGTAAATTCTTTGGTAGGAATCACAAATACGCCCGAGTCGGAAGCTTCGTATTTGATGGGCGAGGTAAGGCTGTCTTTAGAGATATAAAGTGTATCAATCTTCTGGATAGAATCTGTTTTATTCAGCGCGGAAGTATCTGTTGCGGTAGTGTCTGAAGCACTTTCTGTCACCTTAACTATTCTTTTAGACGGTATCGTGTCTGAAAGGGTTATTTTTGGTTGGCTGATTGGTTGGATACGCAATCCACTTGCTGTGAATTGCAGGACTACAATGAATAAACTTATCCAAGTTAAAGATGCCCAGGCTATTTTTACTTTAAATTTATTACGTTTGTCCATATTGAGGGTCAGCAAAAATAGTCGGTAAACCCACTGTAGCCTAATATACGTTTGATTGAAGGATACTTTAACTTTTTTAGATATGATGACGAAGAAATTTTTAACCCTTTATTTACTCTCTTTCTGTGCTTTGGTTCTTACATCCTTCTCCACAAAAGACAGTCAGTTTCAGAAGTCCAGGCTAAGGAAGATAGTCATTGATGCCGGACATGGAGGAAAAGATAGCGGTGCACCCGGCAAATATTCCAATGAAAAAGATGTTGCCTTGGCAATCTCTCTTAAACTAGAGGAACTGATGCAGGCACAAATACCTGATATTGAGATTGTGCTGACACGTAGGACAGATATTTATCAGCACCCGACCGAGAAGGCAAGAATTGCCAATCAGGCCAAGGGAGATTTGTTTGTATGCATCCACTGCAACAGTGCAGATCCAACAAGGCATTCGGAGTTTGTGGGTTATAGAACAGAAACTTATCGTTCGCATGGGAAAAAGCGTACCCGTCAGGTGAAGGAATATCACACTACGTTGATTCCAAATCCTGCAAAGGGAACGGAAACCTATATCTGGGGAGCACACCGGAATGATTTGAAGGAAATTGCCATGCGTGAAAATCAGAGTTTGTACTTGGATAGCAATGCGGCAAGTGCCGTTCAGGGATTTGATTCTCCCGAGAAGATGAATTTCATCAATCTAAAAACCCGTCAGTACTTTGACAGGAGTGCTTATCTAGCCCTCACCATCCAAGAAGAGTTTGCCAAATCGGGGCGAATAGATAGGGATGCGTTGCAAAGGCAAGTAGGTATCTGGGTATTGCAAGCGGTGGCGATGCCAGCTGTGTTGGTAGAAACAGGCTACATCTCCAACCCCGAAGAAGAAGATTATCTGAATAGTCCAACAGGGCAAACCGAGATTGCACAATCAATTGTAAATGCCATCAAGCGCTACCGTTCTTCCTTAGACAACAAAACAATCAGTGCCGACTTGAATAGCGGAAAGTAAGTTGCTAGTTATGAGTTATGAATGATGAGTTATGAGTTTAAAAAAGCCGTTGAAAAATTTTCTTCAACGGCTTTTTATATGGAAGTTGTTTAGACAAGTGAGCAACTGGTTAACTCAAACAGGTTCTTAACAACTTTAAAGTTATATGCCATAAATAAAAGAAGCCGCTCCAACAATTGAAGCGGCTCATGGGCGAAACTATATGGCAAATATCTTTATTAAGCGCAAACTACTTTTACCTCTGCTGGTACTGTCATAGCAGCAATAATTCTTTCGAAGCTTGCTAATTCCTCTTTCATTTCCTCAATATAATGTGTTGTTTCATTTTTGATTGAGGCAGTAAGCGTATGATAATACTCTATTCCTTTCAACAGGTTCTGCTGAAAAGTTCTTAATTGTCTGCTCTTGTTTGCTGTAATTGTATCGATATTTTTTTCTATTTCTTTTTCCAGATAAGAAACATACATCCGCAATTCGTTCACAAAAAGATTGGAACGCTTTACGGCGTTCAACAGATTGATGCGACCATAAATATGATCTACCATTTGTTTTAGCGTAAACACACCAGAAAAATAAGCAAGGTTAGGGCCAGGGCAAACAGCCACCGCAGTAGATGTATTCTTTAAGGCAGGAGCAATTCCGTTCTTTAACAATGGCGCCATACTCAATCCCTCACACAAACATTCTTTGATGGTCACACTATCTATTTCATCTTGCAGTTCTTCGGCAGAGAAACCTTCTGCTTGTAGTTGTTTTATCTTTAGATTCTGATACTTGCGCGAAGCCGTACAGATTGGTATTTCGGAGAACTCGGTATTGGATACGAGGAACTTCTTGGTACAAGGGCTTCCTGGTCGTCCATCTGCAATACGTTTGGCACGTTGAACTTCGGAAGAGGCCTTGCTAAAACTATTGAAGGGAACGCCTAGCGGTGAGATGCCACTTAAAAAATAATCATCTGGCGAAGCGGTAGACAGACTTAATAATGTTTCCTCATCCACACTGGTTGCTTCGGGAACCAACAAGAACGGACTACCCCAACCTGTAGCATCTGTTTGGTAGTAGGTAAGCAAAAAGTTGTTTTCGTTTGCTGTACCAATACCTCCCTGAACCGTAATACGGATATATGGCTGTGATTGGAAAGTAGGTAATCCTTTTGCAGTAAGTGCCTGATTGCAGATAGCATATAACTCGGCTTCCAGACCTTGTTTGTTGTTTTTAAACTCTTCCAGAATGGGGCCGAGCAACAATCCGTCTGTGGCAAAAGCGTGACCGCCACAGTTTAGGCCACTTTCTATTCTAAATTCAGAAACCCAAACACCCTTCTTGGCCAAAATCTTTCCTTGTGTTAAAGCAGAACGATAATCGCTCACCTTCAAGATAACAGTCTTTACCAACTTGCCTTGTTCGTTTGGTAAAAAGTCTGGAAAACTATCTATGTAATTGTACAATCTTGGATTATATCCGGCAGAAAAAACAATAGACGCATCGGAATGGCTATTGGCAAAGCCTCTCAGCGCACACAATGCATCGGAAAATTCGTTGGGTAATACCTGACCACTTTTATCGTAATTGTTCTTGTCCACTTTTGCCATGATGTTTACATCGGCAGCACCGCGAACAATTTTTGTACGCAATTCATCTTGCAAAGCCAGCTTTTTATCAGCATCTGTTGTATGCAACATGGTTAGGTACAACAATTTTACCTCGCTATTATCTGGCAATAGTTCAAAGTATTTTACAATGTCGGAACCTTCTTCAAAGGGTTGATTTTTTAAAACCTTCACTTGTTCGCCAATAAGGTAGTGAACAAGGTTAAGGTAAGCGGTTATCCTTTTTGCGCGATAATCTTCTACTTCTGTTGAAATTTCTAAGTAAGGGAATCCTGCCTGGTTGCAATAAAATTCGCGCATTTGTTCGATGATACCATCTTCTACAATAGACATTACCGAAGAAATACCATAGCGTGCAACTTTTAGTGGTGTATCAATTGTGAAACCTAGTCCCATCACGGGGATATGAAATTGATGCAATGTTTGCTTTATCATGAGGTTGTTTAAAAAAAATGAATAATGAACAAATATAAACTGAAAAAGCTATCCAACTAAAACAGTGACTGCAAAAGTGTTGTAAATGGGTGGGGTAAAAAATGATTTACATCAGTTTTGGAAAGGGGGGGGAGGTGATTTTGGTTTATTTGGGTTGGAAAAGCATAGGAAGAATGGGGATTATGGAGCAGGAATATGGTAACGGCAATGAAATTGGACAGGGCGGGAGTCCTGCTCGAGTTCCCGATTTTTGAACATTCCTGCGCTAGATGGGGTGCTAAATATAATTACCGGAGCATTAAAGCATACATTGCACCAAATTATTTAATAATGAACGAAGAAAATGAGTCAACCAGATACCTTTTGCGAGCAGTATTGCAAAAAAATTTTATGCAAACTGTTTATATATTAGCAAAACAATTCACACTGAATGCTGCCTTACCCAAAATGAATGAAAACTTCACTAAAGGATGTGAATTATTGATGAAACGAGCAAATGAGGAAGAAAATGAAGAATTTTTTGAGATGAACTATCCCGAATGTTTGTTTCTGCTAGATATGATGAGTAGAATAGAAGCAGTTTTCAAAATAACCTTACCTACTTTTGAAAAGAAATTGGAGGATATGAGTGAAGATGAAAGAGAAAATTATGAAATGTCGACGGACTTGATTGAAATGATGACCCAAGTGAAGGACGAAATACTAGAGGCTTTCCCATCGATGCACCAAATTTTTATTGATGCTGAAATATTGAGAAAGAAACAAGCTGATGAGCGCAAAACAATGAACCTAGATAATAAAACAGTGTTGAATGGAATATTGATGGCAGATCCTTTTCAGGGGAACTATTTTCTGCTGCTTTTTAGTTTCTTTGAAGCTTTTATTATTTTGGGTGAATCTAGCTTTAGCGAGCGGGTGCGAGAAGCCGATTTCTA
>Ga0007818_1000372_pt1 | contig 12867 bp, 6 predicted proteins | sample CryBogCBE08Jun09_FD_71221 | JGI IMG/M metagenome (GOLD analysis project Ga0007818, IMG submission 71221) | Freshwater microbial communities from Crystal Bog, Wisconsin, USA - CBE08Jun09 | ecosystem: Environmental > Aquatic > Freshwater > Lake | place: Crystal Bog, Wisconsin, USA | collected...
TTGTGATCCAGAATAAGCAACACCAGCCGAACCTGTATAACCAGCTGGCGCATCTATCATCAAACTAGTTATAAGATAATTATCTTTTCCTGGTCCACTATTTGCATTTTGAATATAACGGAAATATACACCCTTTAAAGTTTTTGCACCATCAGGAATTTTAAATGTTATTGGATTCCATTGACCAATAACCATTTTTGATAAATCAATAGTAAATGCAGTTACCCAACCAGCTGTTATATTATAATCTAATGAATATTCAATAATGATTGGATTTGCTGGAACACCACCCCAGACGCTATCACCGGGGAAAAATGAAAATGAAAGAGTAGAAAATCCATTCAAATAAGTTTTTATTAATGATTCAACAGTTCTTTCATATGAAAAATTATCTGTTGGTCCATCAAAAAATGCTACATTTCCAATATTAGAATCATCAATAGTGTTTCCAAGAGTTGATTTATAATTTGTAGCAATATCAACTGCAGTTCCATGTAAAAGAACATAAGATGAAGGAACATCAAGATCGATTGCTGTTGTTGAACTAGAACCTCTTGGTCCAGTTATTCCTATAGCACCTTGAGCGCCTCTAGAACCTATGTAACCTACTGCACCTCTATCACCATGCGAACCAGTGAATCCAGCTGCACCATTAAATCCTCGATCACCTTTAGAACCAGCATATCCTCTATCACCACCGGGTGGTCCTTGAACACCAATAGAACCTTTATAACCAACTGATCCGACAGAACCTTGATAGCCAACATCACCTTGTGATCCGGTATAATTTATACCAGCAGAACCAGTATAGCCAACACCAATAGAACCAGTATATCCTGAAGAACCATCATAACCTAATGATCCTACGTATCCAGTAGAACCAGTAAACCCAACATCTGATTGTAATTTAAGCCAACGTTCACCATCCCATTCCCATGTGGCACCACCTGTTGTGGTTTGATCACCAATCTGTGGATTGGGTGGAAAGAACATATTTACCATTTATGTATGTAGTCCTCTAATAGGAATAACTAATTCTCTAAACGTTGAATCCATTGCTGTTAAACCAAGGTCATCAATGTATTTATTTGCAATTTTAATAGCTCCTAATTGATTTGGATGAAGACCATCTGATTGATATAAATTTGAAGTCATATTCAATGTACTCAAATCTACGCAATGCAATTTTAAATTATTTGCTACATTTTTTACTGCTTTAGCATAATTAGCATAAGGTTCTACTTGTGGAAATCCAGTATTAGTTGGTATAAGAGGAACAGTTAAAACAACATCAACACTTGGAATAATTTCATGTAATTGAGAATCTGTTGATGCAGTCATCAATTCAGTTGCTAATTGTGTTAAATCAGCTTGATACTGTGCAGAAGTTTTATTTCTTGTAAGAATATCATTGATTCCAGCTGAAATTACAACTGTTGGTTTTGCATTACCATTTGATGGGTCATCATAAAATGTTTTATACATAATACTTCTTTTTATTTCATCCGATTTACCAAGATAATCTTCTATTGCATAAGAATTTCTTCCCATTACTTGTATTTGTATATTTGAAAATTCTGAACCTACATAAGGAGAATAATTAAATGAAATTGAATATATTTTTAAATTTCCAATTGTAGTTTGTATTTTAATGTGATCTACAGTTACTGTAGAAGTTGATGGTATACCTGTAGGAATTGAATGATATGGCTCAACAATACTATTTGGACTAGATGTGTTAGTGGTAGTCGAAAATGCGTATTCATATAAATTTACATTATTTGAATCATAAAAAGATATAGTCCCAGCACTAGGAAAAGTTCCAGCAGGAACAAAAGAATTGCCTTGATATCCACCAAGAACAATATAAAAATATTTTGTGTTTATACTATTTAAAAAAATGGATATATATTCATTTTCAGGAATCTGTATCATTGGATCACGATATGAAGAATTTTTAGTTCCTTTGAAACCAGAAAATGGACCTTCGTTTATATACTGAACGCCAGATGATGCAGTAAATTTAACATTTCCATTAAATCCTCCATTAAATGGATTATCAGTTCCATCATCATACATTAATGTTCTTGTAACACCTGTTACTGACATTGGAGACCAAAATCCAAAAGCACCATCATTTGTTCTTACTCCATCCACATGTTGTTGAATTATCTGCGACCATTGTTGAAATAATGGTAAACCATTCCCCCATGTTATGGAATCACCTAAAAAAACTATACTTTTTGAAAAATTATCAACATATGCTGGTTTTTGATAAATTTGTTGCCAAACACCATTTACATTTACCCAACCAGAATTCATATTTTCCCATTTTCCATTAATATTATAACTGACGGAAGTAGATTCTGAAGAATTTACTTTAGGAGCAAGTGGAATAAACTCGCCATTTTCACTTATAAAAAAATATATTGGCATTATACTGTATACCTATACCAAAAATCTCCATTATTACCACCAGATGGTAATAAAGTAGAAACAGTTATTCCTGAAGTTCCTGCAGAGCCAGTGTATCCAAGATTACTACTTCCACCACCAGTTCCAGAAGAACCGGTGTATCCAATAACACCAATAGAACCTGTATAACCAATACCTTTAGAACCTGTATAACCTATTGAGCCTGTATACCCATTTCCAGTTCCACCACCAGTTCCAGATGATCCTGTATATCCAACACCAATAGAACCAGTATATCCTACTGATCCAGTTCCACTGCTACCAGATGATCCTGTATATCCAACTGGACCCGCAACAGTACTAGGAAGACCAATAGAACCAACATATCCTACCGATCCAGTATATGCTTGTGAACCCGTATATCCAAGATTTCCTTGTGATCCGGTATATCCAATGTACCCCTGTGATCCAGTATATCCATATGACCCAGTATATCCATATGATCCAGTATAACCATATGATCCAGTATATCCTAGAGAACCACTATATCCTCTTAGACCTCTTGGACCTTCAGCGATACCAACCCATGTTGTATCTTCGCCATAATAAATGTTTAGAATACCATTATTAGTATCCCACCATAATTCGCCATCAAGTCTATCAATAAGAGGTGGAGCATCCGGTCCCATATAAACAAGTGCAAGACCAGATGATCCATAATATCCAACTGATCCTCGATAACCTGCACTTCCTTTATACCCTACAGAACCTGTATACCCTGTTTCTCCGATTCCACCAGCAGAACCAGTGAAACCAAAACTTCCTTGTATACCAGTCGATCCAACATAACCAACATCACCCAACGAACCAGTATATCCTCTGGGTCCACCGGGATCACCCGTCGATCCTTTGTAACCAACACTTCCAGTATAACCACTAGAACCAATATAATTTTGAGTAAAATATTTTACTTCAATATCCGAAAGATCATATGGTGAAAAATTAATTGTTAGTTGATTGCCACTTACTGTATAATCTTTTTCTGGAACAAGAACTAACCCGTTAACCATGACAAGTATAATTTTACTATTTAATACGGTTCTTTTTAATGTGAATACAGCATTTACTCCGTTACCAGTAAATGTTTCACTATCATTTGGTCCACCAGCTGGTCCAGTTAAACCAATAATTCCTTGTGAACCAACAAATCCAGTATTTCCAAATGAACCTGTATATCCTCTGGGTCCACCGGGATCACCAACTGATCCTTTATAACCAAGCGAACCTTGATATCCTGCAGAACCAATAAATCCAACTGATCCTTGATAACCTGCACTTCCTTTGTACCCTACAGAACCGGTATAGCCTGTTGATCCAGAAAAACCAGCAATATCAAAAAATCTTATTTCTATCTCTGAATTGTCAGCTGGTGTATTAAGAATAGTTACTGTATTATTATTAGTAATGATATAATCTCTTGTTGGTACTTGAACAAGACCATTTATCATAACAAATATGTTTGATGGGTCTGAAACAATCATAGAAATATTAAAATCTTTTAATATTCCATTGCCCACAAATGTTTTAGTAACTCTAGGTGCGCCAATTGCTCCAATCAATCCTTGTGATCCAGAAAATCCTGTAGAGCCAGTATTTCCAAATGAACCTGTATAACCTCTAGGTCCACCGGGATCACCAGTCGATCCTTTGTAACCAAGCGAACCTTGATATCCTGCAGAACCAATAAATCCAACTGATCCTTGATACCCAACTGAACCTTGATAACCCAATGACCCTTGATAACCAGCAACACCTTGTGATGGGCCAAAATATCTTATTTCTAAGTCTTCATCAATTTCAGGTGGAATAGTAAATATTATTTCGTTTCCATAAATAGTATAATCTATATTTGGAACTTGCACAAGCCCATTAAGCATAACAAGAATAGAATTTGCACCATCAGGTGCTTCTGTCAAAGAATATGTTCCAGAATCAGTTGATTGAACTTTATAATGCTCGCTATTTCTTGGTGCAGATGCGCCCACAGAACCAGCATATCCAATAATAGATGATCCAGAGTAACCTATATTTCCAACGGAACCAGTATATCCTGTTGGTCCTCCTGGTGCGCCTTTTGATCCAACAGAACCAGAATAACCAACGATTCCTCGTGAACCAATATACCCAACACTCCCTTTATAGCCAATAGAACCAAAATATCCAACTGACCCTTGATATCCTATATCATTTATGCTATAATAACGTACTTCAATTAAAGAAGCATTTGATGGTGCTCTTGTAAAAGAAACATCATAGTAAAGGGCTGTATAATCAATATCTGGTGCTTGAATTAGACCATTGACACTTACGATAATATTGCTAGAATTAGCTTCAAGTATTCCCGTATTAAATCTAGTGTTTAGTCCATCACCTGTAAATGATATACTATATGATTCTAATGCCATAGTGATTCCATTTTTTCTGCATAAATATACACATGATCCTTTATTTATGATAACGTGAGGTAGTTATGAAATATCCTTCTATTGCAATTCTTGATCTTATCGGTCTTGTTTATGATGGCACAACTCTTTCCAAGAAAGGATTGGGCGGTTCTGAATCAGCTGTTATTCTTATGTCAAAAGAATTAGCAAATCTTGGTTTTCCTATTACAGTTTTTAATGCTTGTGATGTAGATGATGCAAAGTCAGGTATCTATGATGGCGTAACTTATCGTCCTGTAGAAAGTATCAGACAAGACGAAAACTTTGATATTGTTATTGCATCTAGAACTGTTGTTCCATTTGTTCCAGAACATTATTATGAAGGTTATAATCAAGCAACAAGATTTCCTTGTAAGTTATTCGAAGGAATTCGTAAGAACGCAAAGATGAAAATTCTTTGGATGCACGATACATTTTGTAATGGCGATCAGAACCTTGAAGATTTGACGACACAAGGATATATCGATAAGATTTTTACTCTCAGTGATTTTCATACATCTTATGTTACGAGTTGTGATCATGGTGGACGCAGAAACTTTGAAGTCCTAAAGAATAAAATTTTTCAGACTCGTAATGGTATGGTAAAATATTTTGATGAAGTAGATATTTCCGCCAAAGACCCAGACCTTTTTGTCTATAATGCTTCTCTTACAAAGGGAATGATACCACTTATTGATAAAATTTGGCCTCGTGTTAAGCAACATGCTCCTAATGCAAAATTAAAAGTTATTGGTGGTTTCTATCAATTTCGTTCTGATGCTCCTTTGGATGATCAGGGGAAGAGATGGCAAGTTATTTCTAAAGACCCAAAGTATAGTAAGTTAGATATCGAATTTACTGGTATTATATCACAAAAGAAAATTGCTGAAACATTAACCAAAGCTTCTTTCTTTATTTTCCCCGGTGCTTTCCCAGAAACATTTGGCATTTCTACTCTTGAAGCATTGGCATATAATGTTCCTATCCTTGCTACTCGTTTTGGTGCATTAGAAGAAACTGCTATTGGCAATTCTTCTTATTTTATTGATTATGCAATCGAGCCAAATGGTCTTTTTCCAAATATTAATCCTGATCAACAAGCAGAACGTTTTGCTGATATGACAATTCGTGCGTATCATGATCGTTATTTGCATCAGCAAAAAGAATATCATTGCAATATCATTAAAGATATTTGTACATGGGATACAGTTGCTCTTCAGTGGAAACAATTGTTCTTCAAAGAATTCAAATTATATTTGTCTGTAGATGAATATCGTCAGGTAACATATATCAATAATAAAGTACATCGTGTTTTTGGTCGTAGGTTTAGTAACAATATTGAATGGAACATAAGAAAAGAAGGAAAAGAACAAAAAATTGTTGTTGTGAGTCCATTCTTTAATGGTAAAGAATATCTTGAGAATATGATTATGTCTGTGGCGTCACAAGATTATGATAATTACCATCATATTATTGTTGATGATTGTTCAACAGACAATTCTTATGATACAATAAGAGAATGCATAAACACCCTTCCTTTAGATAAAATGCTTAAATTTTCTATCATAAGAAACACGGAAAACAAAGGCGCAGTTCGTAATCAAATAGAAGCATTCAAGCATATCGAATCAGATTCAATCATCATGCTTCTTGATGGTGATGATGCACTTATGCCTGATAATAATATATTTAATTATTATAATAGTCTTTTTGCGAATGAAAAGACAGAATACGCATATGGTAGTTGTTGGTCTATGGCTGATAATATTCCATTGATTGCACAACCATATCCTGCACATATCAAAAAGTTAAAAGCATATCGTCTACATAAATTTAATTGGGGTATGCCTTATCCTCACTTAAGAGTATTCAGAAAAAAACTTGTAGAAAGTATTGATGAGTCTGTCTTTAAGGATGAAGATGGTAACTGGTTTAAAGCTGGTGGTGATAATGCTACTTTCTATAATATCATAGAACAAGCAGACCCAAATAAGGTTGTTGCAGTTCAAGATATTTTTTATCTTTATAATGACAAGAACCCATTGAATGATTATAAAGTTCACGGAAAATTGCAGAACCAAAATGCAGCAAAAATTACAGGGAAACAACCAGAGAAGGTGAAGGATAATATGAGTGATCGTGTAACAAATTTTACTGATTGGATCAAAGATAAAAAGTTGGTAGAAACTCCTGTTAGGACAGCTATTGATGATATCAATGATCAGATGAGAGAACATATGATAACTGCTGGTGCTAATGTCTTGGAAAGAGTTAGATTGAATTCAGAAAAGAAGAAGCGTGTTCTTATTGGTATCCCAACAGCTAAGAATATTGAACCTACAACTTTTAAGGCTATCTATGATTTGATTTTGCCTGATAATGTAGAAGCTGATTTTCAATTTTTCTATGGGTACAATGTGGATCAGGTTCGCAATCTTATTGCAGACTGGATTGTCAAGGGAACATATGATTATCTTTTCTCAGTTGATTATGATATTTCTTTCCCACCTGATACTCTTGCAAAGCTTCTTTCTTATGACAAGGATATTGTTTCTGGTATCTATCGTCAAAGATTTTTTGAACATCAGACCCTTGAATTATTTGAAGCAAATGATAGAGGCGGTTATACTCATATGCCCTATGAAAAGATCAAGGGAAAGAAAGACCTTGTTCAAGTTGGTGCTTGTGGATTTGGCTGTGTTTTGATTAAGAAGCAAGTTATGGTTGATATTGGATATCCGCAGTTCCAATATACATCTGCTATCGATCACAAAGATACTTTTTCAGAAGATTTAGATTTTTGTAGAAAGGCTGCAGCTAAGGGTTATAATGTATGGGCTGATCCAACAATTCTTTGTGACCACACAGGCTCACATGTATTCAGAGTTCAATAATATTAAAAACTAAATGATGGTTGAGAAATAAATGGCAATACGGGTGGTTCATTCAAAAGCCCGTATTGCCTTTGTTTCAATGCACTCATAGGATCAATTGCACCATTATTATCTCTAACAATAATAGTTGTTGTTAGAGGAATTGATCTTGATATTGGAATCAATACATCATTATATGAAGTAACAATTATTGTTTTTTTGTAGTCCATTATTTTGTAATCCCAAGATTGACAGTTATAATGCCTTCCATTATTCTTGAAACTACATTAGAATTACTTTTTAAATTTAAATCATAAGCATATTGTGTATAAGTTAAATTGGCAGTCGTCGAAGCATTCATAGAAAGAATAACAATACCAGAATTTCCATTTATTGAAACATTCATCGGTGTATATGAATTCGATGTATATGATCTTCTTATCTGTGCGCTACCTGTATAGTTATTAATAGGAAATGGATGACCATCTGAATCTATAAGATAAACACTATAAATAAAATTTGCATTTTGATCTACAATAAGATTTGTTTTTATTGCCATTTTAATTTTTACCTATTGTTTCATTGCGTTTATGTATGCTTGTCTTGCTGCTTCATTTGCAGCAAGTTGTGCTAGTGCTGGGTCTGACGGACCATTAGCTTTTGCTAATGCAGCTGCTCCTGATGCAGCTATTAATGATTGATGATAAACATAATCTGGATCATATGAACGCTCGCTATTTTCTACAGTTCCTGCAGGATTTGGTGGACCACCATATTTTGACCACCAATCAACAATATCATAGGTATTCACATGAGTTGGAATTGGCATAGCGCCGGGATATCTGGTATCATAATCAGCAAGAGTATCGGCCATCTTAATACGAAGTTTTTGATTTGTATTAAAAAGCATTGGCTCAGAAGGTGCTGCAATAGCTGAAGCAAAACTAGCTTTTATTTGTTCATAAGTTTGAGCGCCAGAATCAAGAAGCGATTGCCAGTATTTTGCACCAGTTTCATCTGGTTCTCTAAACAAATAATATTTAAATAGAAGAACTATTCTAGGATCAATCCCTGCATAATAAGCATTTGATCCAGAAAAATAATATAATGGATATATTTGATCTGTTGTAGAAGTATGTGGAGGCCAATACTGTATTCTTCTTAAAGTTACTTGACAAGTTTCATCTGAAGAACCAGTGCCATCATAATCAGCTGATGCCCAAACATTTTTTAAATAAGGATCATAAAATACTTTGCATATGTAATTGCTTGGACCACCACTATTATTACCATTCCATTCGTAATATTGGTATCCATATCCAAATCTGCCAATATGATTTGATTCAAAATGACCAGGATTATTAAGATCATCATAACGATCATTAATAATAAATGTATTATTATTTACAGTTATTGTATCTTTTTGAACTATTTGATCTTGTTGTGTTGTTGTTGCCTGTAGTTTATAAGTTTTTAAATAAATATTTGGTGGGCTTGCTGTACTAACTAATCTTAAATACTGATAAAAATTTCCAACATCTCCATTATATGCATATGAATATATAAAAATATTTCCTGCAGCATCAGGCCAGACATTTGGATCAGTTGGAGATATATATACTGAAGGATATCCTACAAAATATCTTCCAGATTGATCAACTTCTGGTGCAGGAGCAAAAGTTACACCAGAACCTTCTCGTGCATCAACCCATTTTTTTAATGGATTTTTTTGTATATAATTGTTAGTATAAATGCTAATTGGATCATTTGGATTGAGTAGAATATAAGATTCAACCTGTCCATCAAATATATTATTAAAAAAATTTAAAAGTTGGGGTGCGTTTTTTATATATGACAACCAAAAATCATAACCAGCTTGATCTATATTATCTGGATTTGGTCCAATACCTACACGCCCAATACGAGCATAAGCTGCTATTACTAATTGTTGATAAGTATTTTCAGAATCAAAGATATTTATCACAACTCCATCATTATATCCATTTGGATCAGGAAGAGAATTTAAATAATCTGATATATTATCAATATGTGTATCATTAGTTAAAATCCAATTTTTTACAGTAGTTGGATTTCCAGCAGGTAATGACTGAGTAGTGGTTGCAACTAATTGATATTGTTGTAGATAATTATTTGTTGATGCCGGTGTTGCAACACCAGTATTTTGTAATGCATAAGCAGCATAATAATCTATACTTGGACCTCTATATACAGCTCCATTTACGAATCCTGTATATCCAGCTCCTTTAACCGTGTGATCAAATACTAAAGCAAACAAATCAGCTGGATCATGCGTAATATATTCTGCAGGTTTTGAACCATATATAAACAAATTTACATTACTAGTATCAGGAGGCAAATCATTTACTGATTGAAACGTAGGAAATATAAGAGTATTCCAACCACCATCCCCAATCTTCCACAACATATTGCCACCAACGTTCAAATTTTCTAAACTAGGTGGTGAGCCGCCTCCTCCTAATGGCCATTGAGGTACAGGTATTCTAACCCAAGAAGTTGATGCAACTGCTGGAATATTTACTTGATGATCTAAAAGATATATTGTATCGCCATTATTATAACCATTCGGATCAGGCAAAGAACCAATATAAGAAGTCGAGTTATCTAAAACAGGTGTACTAATTGGAACCCAAACTTTTGTAGTAACATTTATTGGGTCTTGATGAATAATAACATTTGTTTTGGTATGAATTATAGTTTGAGTATTATAAGTTTTTGAAGTTGCTAATAATGGAGTATCTGTCAATCCATTAGAATTTCCTTTGAAAAATACTCTGAATACTTCACTAGAAATCCAAGGCGATTGAAAAGCAACATCAACAGAAAACCAATCATCATCTTTCAAATCTGTAAACATATCTAAAACATTTATAAGCGGAGTTGCGTTATCTGGACCATTTGTTTTATAACCACCAAAGTAAATATTATATGCTGCTTGTTTATTTGCAAAATTAGCAAAATTTAAATTTTTACTATTTAAATAATTTTTTACATATAAACTTGACGGTTCATTTGGTGAAATATTATAGATATAATCAAAAATCTCTGCATTAAAAATTTCATTAAAATCTATTGGAAATATTTGACCAGATGTTAATAAATTCATCTGATAATCATAACCAGCTTGATCTATATTATTTGGATTTGGTCCAATACCTATACGACCAAAACGAGCATATGCTGACCTAACCATTCCATCAAAATCTGCTGGATTGATGTATGGGTTTCTTTCTAAAAGTTTTAGCCAATGGTCACTATATTTTACATTTTGATAATAAGTATAATTTACTTCAGCATTTAATAATGAGGCTTTTATATTTGGGATACGTAGTACCATTTACTTGCATCCACATTTACAACCATTTTTTTTCAATACATCAAGTTCTGCCTTAAGTTCTTTGATGTTCTTCTTTTTTACTGAATCAAGTTCTGCCTTTAGTTCCTTGATACCTTCAATCAACAAAGCAACAATTCTATCATATTTGACAGCCTTAATTCCATCTTCTCTTGTCGCAACAACTTCTGGAAGAAATTTTTCTATTTCCTGTGCAATTACACCAATATCATGTTTTCTATTAAAATAATCGTCTTCACCACCATGGGTCTCTAGATGCTCATCAGTCCAATCAAATGTTACACCATTAATATTTTGAATCTTGTATAAAGCATTTTCAATATTTTTAACATTTGTTTTTAAAGTTTTGTCTGAAGAATAAAATGCAGTAATATCATTTGTTGCACGAATTTCGCCTCTAACACCAGAAGCTGGAGTGCCAACACCAAGACTGTTTATTTCCAAATCTGTTGATGGATTTATAGGTGTAGCAGCATCAGCCCATTTCATTACACCGGGCGAATCAAGAGATAATACTTGACCAGCATTTCCCATATCATTTGGAAGAACTAAATTAACATCGTGTCCACTTGGAATAGTAGAAAAAGTAGAAAGTATAGTTTTTGCATTAGTTCCTGAAAAAATAATTGCACCATTGACATTTATTCCTCCAGCAGAAACTGAAAGAGGTGTTAATGAATTTTGAAAAGGAGCACCATCTGGAGCACCAGTTTGATAGCCACGAACTTCAAAATTAATTCCGGCTGGAGCACCTATTCTCATTTTGTCGCCAAGTGTACCATTTACACCAGCTGCTCCTGCAGAACCACCTTGGTGTTGAAATACTACATAACCTTTTTGAGTATCTGTACTAAAAACAATACCAGAATGCATTCCAAGTTGATTTGTGTTTCTAAATTCAATTAAATTATTGGATACTGCTTCCATGAAAACAGATGTTCTAGAATTTATTGGACCAGAAGGAACAGAAGGACTGTAAGTTGGGTTCCAATTAGCAAGAGGATCGATAGATAATTCTTTCATAATATGCAATGGTGCAATTGGAGTAAATCCGTTTGATCCTACACCTAAAGCAATATTACCATTAGAAGTTAATCCAGTGGCAAAATAATTATTTTGTCCCATGAATTCTACATTGCTTGTAAATATGAGATTTGAAGTGCCGCCTGGTCCTAAATGTAATTTCCCGTTGACATAAAGATCATTTACATGTTCTACATTACAATGTATATTTTGAATCCAAAGATCAGTAGAAGTCATCTTTGAGTTTTGTACAAGAACACCAGTTGGATTTGAATAAATTTGTAATCCATAACGATCAGAATAAGTATTAGCCTCTAGATCGCCAATTGTACTTGTGTAAGCAGAAAATATACCAACATTAATACTATCTGTTTGAATCTTAGTTGGATAAAGAACTGTATTACCTACAACAACATTACTGGTAAAATGGCCACTAATGGACGCAACATTTCCATCACGAATATTTGTAGCACCCATTCTCATCAATGTTCCAGTATAAAAAACTGTTCCATTAATTGTTATACCATTTGATGTATATACAGAGTTTGTTGATGAGTCAGCAGCAATAGTCATACTAGTGTTAGCAATAATTACATTTTGAGAAGTATATCCAACTTGTAAAGATGAATTTGCAAATAAAACATTAGCAGTAAACATTCCAGATATACTAGAATTACCA
>Ga0007818_1000373_pt1 | contig 12806 bp, 11 predicted proteins | sample CryBogCBE08Jun09_FD_71221 | JGI IMG/M metagenome (GOLD analysis project Ga0007818, IMG submission 71221) | Freshwater microbial communities from Crystal Bog, Wisconsin, USA - CBE08Jun09 | ecosystem: Environmental > Aquatic > Freshwater > Lake | place: Crystal Bog, Wisconsin, USA | collected...
TACTTAAAAAGATAAACACCCATATAACAAAAGAGTTACCGATAACAGCGGCTGAAAGGGATGCCCATTGAGGCAAAATAGCTGTGAGTAATATATAGGCAAGGCCTGCTGTGAAGCCACTGAAGTTATACATCTTTAAATCGTTTAGCAACCAATTTAAACGGATGGCCTGTATCAAAATGATAACAAGATAGAGGTATGGCGCTACGAGTGGATAGAGAATATTGGAAGAACAATACCTTAAGCCAAAAGATACCAACCCATTGTCCTCGGTCATATTACTCGCTATTGGATGCAGGAATAAATGGATGTGTACCAAGCCACACAAGATTACCAGAAAGATGATGCTACCAATAGATTTGTCCTTGAATAAGAAAACCACGACTTAGATTGAGTAATTAAAAATCAATTTTTGCAAAGCAAATGTAGTTTCTATATCGGCAAGGCAAAACAATTTGTCTGATACCGGTCTGTTTTCCGTATCTCGGCATAAACTCATACTCACCATTCAGGGACTTTAAAGCAGGACTTCGGGAGAGTTGACCATCGGGAGAAATACTTTGATCATTCAGCAACATTTCTCTTTTGGATTCTACGTTGAAGAGGAAATGAACTTTGTCGCCGGTGTTTAAAACCCCGTAACTTATTGTGTTTTCTGTATCGTCGGACTGTTGTGCTTTACGGATAACGTTGCTCCAGTCTAGTTTTCCGTTTATGTTTACCGAAAGCATGATTACATTGTCTGCAAAATATCTGGTTGTATTACTATAGTTTCTGGAATAAGGATTATAATACATTCCTCCTGCCCCATAAACCGAATAATTATTGAAGCCGCTGTAAGGGGAACCGTAGCCGTTCCATCTGTTAAATGGATCGTTGTTTTCTGTTGAGGTATAGTAAGATTCGGCAGCCAATAGAAAGCCCCCATCTCTTTTCACAACTATGTTTCGAAGGTAATAATCATTCAAAGCTGTTTTGGCTGTGCCATTGGTTTTAGCATCTTCCAAAAATTCATCATTGAATGTGAGTGTGGTATTGAGTAGCTGCTTTTGGGTAGTCTTATCCCATATATAACAAAAGAATCCATTCACATCGCCACGACGCTGTTTGGAAAAGAGTGTTGTGATGAGGTAATGCTTATTGTAATTATCAACTTTCAAGCGTACATCATCCAGAAAGATACCATTGAGATTCACTTCATTAATGCCGACTGTATCTTCTAAGGCATGTTTGGTCATTAATTTCACACTACTTATTATTTCACTTTGTCCACTTCCGTTTGACTTGATAAAAACCAGATCCCCTTCATTGTCTACCTGAAACTCGGACAAAGTAGCATTGCGTTCTTTCATTGGAATAGTCATCACCGACCTTTTTTGCATTTCCAATTGCTTGTTATAGAGCGTTGTAGTAACAACATTTGCCTTTTCATCATCTGGCTTGCCTATTTTAACTACCAAAATCTTTTGTTTGTCTTCGCTATTAATGACGGTGTAAATCTTGTTGTTGGCAAAAAAAGAGACATTGGTTGTATCCAACTGAATAGGTTCGCCTACTTTTTTACCCATCTCATCAAACTTGACAGCCATACAATACACAACGCCTTTGTGCTGGTATTGGTAAAACATATAATAAAAATCGGGGAAGAGAAGGAAGTTTTCGTTGATGATTTTCTCTGGCAGAAACTTGAGTTTCTCCTTTGCTACTTCTTGCATCTGTGCATCGTACAAAGCGATGACAGAGTTCTCTCTATAGTTTTTGTAAATATGGATATTGCCTTTGAGCTTACCAATGATTTCGTACTTCAAATCTTTTGCATCTTCACTATTCGCTTCAGAATAATTAATCAACTGACACTTTGCTGTGATTGTAACAGCCATCAGCAACAGCGAAACAATAAATATTTTCCATTTCATAACCAAACTATTACTTGTTCCTTTCACACTCTTAGAAACATAGAAGAAAACGCATATCACAATCCTATATGTACCAAGTATCTATGTATTTATCCCTTACAAAAATGACCTATTAAATTGGTACTACATTTTCTTTTAGGTTATTTTTTACTTTTTCAGGTAAAGATGCAATAATTGACACTTTTAATGCCTCTACCAATCTCTTTTTAACAAAATCCCTGTGTGTGATGATGCTTACTTCCCTCACAGGTTTGGGCAAACTAAAATGCCGAACACAACTCAATTGTTTTTCCGTCAAATCAAGTGTTGCCAATTCGGGCAGGATAGTAATACCATCATTTATTTCAACCATGCGCCTTAGTGTTTCCAAGCTACCTGCTTCGTATTCGAAGTGACTTCCTTCTTTGGTGTTGCGCCTTAGTTCGCAAAGGTTAACAATCTGGCTTCTAAAACAATGTCCTTCTTCTAACAACCATAACTTTTCGGGATCTATATCTGTTGGCAGTACGTATGTTTTCTTGTAAGCAGCATTGTTTCTGCTAATGTATGCCACCATTTCTTCGTAGAATAATACATCTTCTTTGATCCCTTTTTCATTGAGAGGGGTTATCAGCAAACCTACATCTATCCTTCCTTCTCTGAGGCGGGTGAGCAGGAGATCGGTCGTAAGTTCGTTGATAACCAATTTTACCAATGGAAATTTGAGGGCAAATGACTGAATGAATAATGGCAAAAGATAAGGTGCCAGTGTAGGAATCACACCAATTTTAAGTTCCCCGGTGAGGATGTTCTTTTTTGAGTCTACCATTTCGGTAAACATGGCACATTCGCTCAAAATTTTACGCGCTTGCTCTAATAGTTGCTCACCAGGTTCTGTGGGCATGATTGGTTGTTTTGACCGATCGAAAATCTTTACACCCAACTCTTCTTCCAGCTTTTGAATCTGGGCACTTAGCGTCGGCTGAGATACAAAACAATGCTCAGCGGCTTTACCAAAGTGCCTGTGCGTATCTACTGCCACCAAATATTCAAGCTGAGTAATTGTCATTGCTTAACCTTTTTAAGAAAACATCAAAGTAAGTGTATTGTTGGATACTTTTTAATTGATAGGTCATTAGATTTCCTTCCTGTATCAAAGTGAAAAATTTTCAGACATACATTTGTCAAAAGAAATTACCCTTAGCAACTATTTACTTATGTGAATAAGGTTGTTTATCTCCTTTTAAAATATAGGACTCATTGCAAGTTGTGGAATTATAAATAAACTTCAAATCGGTTGGAACTTTACATTTGCCAATAATGAAACTGGTGAAACACCCCATAATAACACTGATTAGGAAAGATATATTGCTGGAGATGAGACAGCAGTACACACTTTATGGTATCCTTCTGTACGTTGCTTCTACCACATTTGTTATCTATCAGTCCATGGGACAGCCAGAAGATCAGGTATGGAATGGGCTTTTCTGGATCACGCAATTGTTTATCTGCATCAACGCTGTTGCCAAAAGCTTCCTTCAAGAAAGCAGGGGGAGGATGCTTTATTTCTATTCTATTGCGGGCGCAAAAGACTTTATCATCTCCAAATTAGCATTCAATCTATTGCTCATGTTGGTGATGAGCTGTATCTCTCTTTGTCTTTTTACGCTGCTTCTGGGCAATCCGGTAAACAAGATGAGTACTTTTATTGGAATCACCTTATTGGGTGGAGCAAGTCTTAGTTTGGTTTTTACTTTCCTAGCTGCAATTGCTGCAAGGGCACAACAATCCGCTGCATTGATGGCAATACTTGGATTCCCCATCATCATTCCACAAATACTCTTGTTGATGAAGATATCTGTCCCTGCGTTCAGCGATGTATTGTTGGAGGGATGGCTGCAATTGGTCTACTCATTGGTGGGACTCGATATATTAATCATTACATTAGCCATCATACTCTTCCCTTTTCTTTGGAAGGATTAAATATAGCTTTTATAAACTATCAACTGAATGAGAATAATATGTATTGACTATGGCGCAAAAAGAACAGGATTAGCCGTTACCGACCCCTTGAAGATTATTGCTACCCCCTTAACAACCATTGAGAGCAAAGAGCTGATTCCTTTTCTGAAACAGTACTTTGCCAAAGAGGAAGTAGAACTGATATTGATTGGGATGCCACTAAACCTCGACAACTCCCCTACTCACGGAACGCCATTAGTACTCTCTATGATTAAGCAACTAGAAAAGAACTTCCCAACAATTCCTGTTAAAACAGTTGATGAACGCTATTCGTCCAAACTGGCTTCCAAAGCAATGGTAGAGATGGGAATGAAGAAGAAAGACAGGCAAGTGAAGGGCAATATCGATCAGATAGCTGCGGCGATGTTATTACAAGAATACATGCTTAATGATTAGTGATTAGTGAAAAAAATTATACTCTTTAAACTCCCCACCTGCAACTTGCAACCTTTAACCTGAACTATCCCTCATAAACAAGAAATTGGTTGTGGATATAATCTACAACTTCTATCAGACTGCCAGACTCTTCAAATACTTTAAGTTGTCTGTCGGCACCGGTACCTCTTTCCATCATCGTCTCAATATAGCTGATTATATGACGACTACCTAGTTCATCTACAACATCATCCACAAAATCGAGAAGTTCAAGTATCAGTTTTCTGGTAGGGACTTCTATTTCTTTGCCAAAATCAATCAGGTTACCTTCAATACCATATCGGCTTGCACGCCATTTGTTTTCATTAATCAATGCTCGCTGATAGATCATAAAGTTCATATTCTGATTCCTTAGTTTATACAACTTAGCACAAATAGCCTGAAACAAGGCAGCTATCGCCATTGTCTCTTTGATGGTAAGGGGCACGTCGCACACCCTGAATTCGATGGTATTAAAAAAAGGATGCACGCGCATATCCCACCAAACCTTCTTGGCATTATCAATACAATTTGTTTTTATAAGTAACTGAATAAAGTTATCATAAGCCTCTATACTCTCAAAATATTCGGGAATACCAGTGCGTGGAAACTTGTCGAACACTTTGGAGCGATATGACTTGTACCCCGTCTTCCGTCCAATCCAGAAAGGCGAGTTAGTACTAAGGGCGTACACATGTGGCAGGAAATAACGGGCTGTATTGGCGATATGGATGGCCAGCTTTCTGTTGGTGATACCTACATGAACATGAAGGCCAAAGATGAGGTTGCTGCGGGCAGCTTCCTGCAATTCGTTTACCATCTCCTGATAGCGGATGTTATCTGTTATCAGCTGACTATTCCAATGGCTAAACGGATGGGTGCCACTTGCCCCTACCCAGAAGCCCATACTACCTGCAATGTCGGAGATATTGTTACGGAGATTAGAAACGTCCAGAAAAGCTTCGTCGATGTCTTTGCAAATGTCGGTACCTACTTCTACCACAGCTTGGTGCATTTCGGCTTTCACCTTATCTTTCATCAGCTTTTGCCCTTCTGCAACAATTCGTTGTTGGTGACTTTTCAGTGCACGGGTAGTTGGGTCTAGTACCATGTACTCTTCCTCGATACCAATAGTAAAACTACTTAAATTAAGGTTACTCATACTTTGCTTTTCACAATCTAGTTTAAGGTTGTTCGGCTATAAAAATAGGTTATTCGTTATAGATATAAAACTATTTGTTGTTCAGAAGCTGTTTAAGTTGATTGTTTAGAATTATTTACGAGGGTTTATTTGATTGAAACAAGGCAAATTTTGCAGCAATAGTCCAACGCCTAAGTTGAAAAATTTAACGCAGTTGCAGTCAAAATTAAATCCCATAAAGAATATCAAATAATTAACTCAAACAGCTAAAAAGAGAAGATTAACCGCTAAGCCTGTAGCGTGTTTAAAGCATAGAGAGTCAACTTTGTGCATACTGCTTATCAGATAAAACCGAGACAACATCAAATAAACCCCGCCAGACCGACAATGTAGCATACATGAAGACGAATAAACCTCACCCGACTGACAATGTAGCATACAAAAAGTCAAATAAACCCCACCAGACTTAAGATATAGGCTAGGCAACATCAAATAAACCTCATCGCGGGTAAGATATACCCCATCAATTTTCAAATAAAATACATCCCTTAATCCAAAAAACTACCCAATACTTCAATTCAGAAGTACATTGTTTCACAAACCAGCATCTCTTAACCATTGTAGAAAACGAAGCATGATGCACAAATAAGCCTTATCCAACTGTACTTTTGGGCCATGAATGAGAAAATGGCAATGTTTCACAATCGGTTGCTCAAGGTGTACAAGCATAAGAGCAAGCAAGCCACCAGGCAAAACATTACTTGCTATCGTGTGTACGACCATGACCTCCCCGAGTTTCCATTTTGTATAGAGTTATATGACGATAAGGTTTACCTGGCTGAATACCTTCGTCGACATGGCATGACCGATGAGGAGCATGAGCAATGGTTGGAAGAATGCATTACAGCTATTTGTGGGATATTACCTGTAACTGATGCCAATGTATATATCAAACAAAGAAAAAGGAAGTCTAATAGACTCGATCAATACGAAAAAACAGATACCAAAGCCGAATACTTTTCTGTAGCAGAACAAGGGCTTCAGTTCTTGGTAAACCTGACGGATTATCTAGATACTGGTTTGTTTTTGGATCATCGCATAACCAGACAAATGGTGCGCAGCGAATGCAAAGAGAAACGTGTATTAAATTTATTTGCCTATACAGGTTCGTTTTCCATATATGCAGCAGCAGGTGAGGCCGCCTCAGTAACAACAGTAGATTTATCTAAAACATACCTTACTTGGGCAGAGCAGAACTTGGAACTGAATAACCTCAAGAATGAGTCTAAACACTTTTTCATCCATGCCGATGTCAAACAATACCTTAAGACTTTGCAACCAAACAGCTTCGACTTAATAATAATAGATCCGCCCACCTTCAGTAACAGTAAACGGATGAAAGACTTCCTCGATATCCAACGCGATCATGTAGAGTTATTGAATGATGTAATTGCTGCTACCACTACAGGTGGAACAATTTACTTTAGTACCAACTTTACTAAGTTCGTATTGGATGCCGAAGCCATAAAGGCCACTTCTATCAAAGACATTACTAGGGCAACAACCCCATTCGATTTCGAAGGGAAACTAAAAAGATGGTGCTATAAAATTAGCGTTTAGTTGAGAGAGTAATGGCAGCAAGCTAAGGCGAATATACTACAATAGGTTTACAAACGATTTATAATAGAAACCCTATAAAGATGCATTTGCCCAACAGGTAGAAAACCCGATAACTAAGACAACTCCCATGCTTACAAAGTGAGCTTTTGCTAATTTAACGTGAGTCAGGGTTAATAAGTTGTTTGAGTTTATTGTTTGAATGATAGAAGCCAAGGGGGCTTTCGAGTGCACCAATCAATCTAGAAAAGAAGAAAGCACCAAAAGTTGCGGCAATTAATAGTGTTACCCTATTTGAATCTGTGATGGTATCAACAGAACGTTTTCGGAGATATAGGAAATATCGGAAACCGAGTGTAAAAGCTAGCATCTCACAAACTAAGTGCGCGCTGACTTTAACGTCTCCTAAACCTATCTCAACAGGAAAATGCATGAGAGAATATTCGTCATTACCGCATCTTGAATAAATAGTCAAATACTATAAACTGAAAAAGTTACAACACATTCAAAACTTGTTCTTTAGCTTTTTCCAATTCGTCTTTCATAAGTACCACGCACTTCTGTATTTCAGAATCATAAGCTTTAGAGCCCGTCGTATTTATTTCACGACCAAATTCTTGTAACAGGAACGACAGTCTCTTCCCTTTGCTTTTATCCTTTTCTTCGAGGATAGTTTTGAAGTAACTGATGTGGTTTTTCAGACGAACCTGTTCTTCACTAATATCTATACGCTCAATATAATAAATCAGTTCTTGCTCCAATCTATTGGCATCATAGTTTTCTTTACCAACTCTTTCTTCCAACAATTTGGTGAGGTTGTCTTTTGTTTTTTGTCTGCGGTTAGGCTCCAACGTTACAATGATGGCACTTTGAGTTTCAATATTAGCAAGACGTAATAGCATATCGCTTTCGATAGATTTACCTTCATCCAAGCGATGAATATTCAAATCAGCAATAGCAGCAAGAAGTACTTCTTTAAATTGCTCCCAATCTGTATCCTCCAACACTTCGTTGGAGCTAACTACTATCTCGGGTAATCTCAAAATAGCGGCCAATAATTGCTGTGTATCTGCATTTAGCTCATCTGCTACTAAAACAACGGAATTATAATATGCCTTTAAAAGTTCAGTATTAATACTAACTGGCTTTGCAATACCGTTTTGTTTAATTGTAATAAAGCACTCGACACTACCTCTTTCCAATGCCTCATTTAGTATAGAACGTATATCAAACTCGTAAGGCTTCAGCAAAGCAGGAAGTTGCATTCTCAAATCAAATTGTTTTCCATTGAGGGAACGCAATTCAATAAGAAATACTTTCTCCCCAATAGTTTGTTCTGCACGTCCGTAACCTGTCATCGAATAAAGCATAATAGTCTTTTTTAGGAAAGCATCATAACTTGCCTGTGCGGTAAAAGTAATAGAAATGGCGATTAGAATAAAAACAAAAACGGCTCTGCATGAAGCAAAGCCGTTTTTAAAGAGAAACTAATTGTATTTTATTTTACCATAAAAGTTAAATCATAGAAATTAGCTGTAATGGTGTATGTGCCACTAGCGGCAGGCCCATTAAAGTTGGTACTCAGATTGTAACCAAAGCTTCCGCCAGAACTTGGCACAGTACCATCAGCAACCGCATATTTGTTTGCCCAACTTCCTGCAACAGGTAACATCAAGAAATTTTTACCACCAATTAATGGTATTGTCAATTGAAATCTAGCAGCATCTAGCTGTGTAAATGCTGGATTTACTGGTGGATTTGAATTATTCCATCCGTCGGCTGTCGCATCTCCAACAATATACAGGTTGGTGGGGAAAGTGCTAGTGTATGGCACAACAGTGTAGATTCCATGTTGAAAATCAACTGTAATTGTGTACCAACCAGAGGTAGCTGGCGCTGGAATATTATTCGTGTAGTTAGACTTAACTGAGTTGGAATAAAAGCCAAATTTACCACCTGTACCAGCTGCAATGCCAGGAACTGAGACATCGCTAACGGCATATTTATAATTCCAACTACCATTGAATGGTAATAGCAAATAGCTGTTTCCACCAACTAGATTGAATACACCCACATAAGTAACAGAATCTTTTTGATAAAACTGTTGTGTAGGAACTGGGACAGGATTACTCCAACCACCTTGAGAACCATCTCCAACCAGAAATAGTCCAGTTCCAACAACATTGCCGGCATCACTTGGATCCAAGACTACCTGAGTTGGTGTAGCAACAACCGGAGGAGTTACATAAGGAGTCATGTTGACGGTAACTGTGTTAGATGTCAGAGCAACATTGTGATTGGCATAAGAAGAAATAACACGTACATCTACATTGTAGGCAACCTTAAATTGGAACCCAAAACCTGTAAGAACATTATTCAATTGTTTTGCAGTAAAGGTATCAGTCAAGGCATCTGTTACGGTAAAACTAACCGCCTTTGTAAAGTTTCTGCCAGAAGAGTCAAACTGAATAGTATATAATACTGTACTAGAGTCAGTCGCATACTGTGGGTTAGTCCACTTGAGCACTAAAGCAGGCTTGAGTGAGTCTGTAGCTGTCGCGGCTATCTTAGAGACAGAGGCACTAAGAGTGGCTGAATTACCAACCGATGCAAAAGTCACTGTGTCTTTTTTATCACAACCAACAAGTAGCATTAATAATGTTGTCGATAAGGCCAAATATTTTATGAAGTGTTTCATATTGTTAATTTAAAGAATTAAAAATTAGTGAGCTGTGATTGTAAACTTGCCACTTTGAAAATTTACGTCAATATCGTAAGTTCCGCTAGTTGGTGGGGCAAGTGCATTGTTGCCATTTGAAATAAACGAACCTCCATAAATTTCAGTAGGATCATCCGTATTAGCTACACTCCATTGTTCTCCCCAAGAACCACTTTTTGCTATTAATTTATATTCTCCTGCTCCGATTAGAGGTATGGTAATCTTATACTCTGTATTGCTAACCTGAGTAAATTGTTGAAGTGGAAGATTTGTAGGGTCAATTGGATTACTCCATCCACCAGCGACAGCACTTCCTAATATAAATAGAGTACCGGTAGTTGGCGGTGTAATCAATGGTGGTGGTGCATAAGGAGTAACATCAAAGCTCAGCGAGTTAGAAATCAGTTTAGCCTGATTCGTTCCTAAAGATGTGATTAATCTTACCTGAATCTTATGATTCTGACCAAAAGCCAACCCTAATTTGCCTGCAACTAATTTATTCAAATCTTTTACTGTAATTGTTGTACTCAAACTTAAGTCACCAGTGAGCGTCTGAAGTGCAGGATTAGAGAAATTAGAACCAACAGTATCAACTTGAATACTATATGTAACGTTTTGAGAACTAATCCCATTACTAAAAATATAATTGGGATTTGTGTAGGTGAATGTGATTGCCGTATTTAATGAATCGACAGGAATAAGTGGAATCGTATCACTTAAACTGGCAGACAGAACTGGGGCTGTACCACCCGCATAGTATACCTGCGTTTCCTGTTTTGTACATGAACTCAACAGCAACAAACCCACCCCCACTGATACTAATAATTTATTCAAATATTTTTTCATAAATGTTTATTTAATTGTTTAAAAATTAATATCCAGTATTTTGTGTTAAATTAGGGTTTGAAATAATATTTAGACTAGGTATTGGCAACAGGTTATAGTTTGAACTTACAGATGTTCCAGACAATACACCACCCTTCCAAGGCCAAGTGTAAGTGCTTGAAGTAAGTAAGCCAAATCTAATTAAGTCTGTACGACGGTGACCTTCCCAATATAATTCACGACCTCTTTCGTCTAATACATTTTGCAAGTTAATACTTGGAAAGTCGCTGTCTATACCTGCAACATTTGGATGCCCATAAGCTCTTTCTCTCACAAGGTTAAAGTACTTAAGCGCAGTTGTATTATCTGCAATTGTAGAACCCCTCAAAGCAGCCTCTGCATAAATCAAGTACATTTCTGACAATCTGAAAACTGCAAAATCATTATCCGTAAATGTCTGTGTTGGGTCGTTTGTGGCTTTACCATCTGAACGTACATTTCTGAATTTAGCAACGTGTAAACCATTTGTAAAATCTCCAGTTCCACTTGTCGCAGAAATTTGCGACGCAGAGGTACCAAAAACTAATTTCTGTTTGGTTGTATCCACATAAGTAGTGAATAATGCCCTTTTGTCAGTAGCTCCAGTTAAATCTGGAAAAAGATTGGCTAAAGCACTTGTTGCTCGGTAACCATACCAACCACCGGCAACCCCATAGAACAGGTTGTCTCCACCACAAGAGGCATGCACTAAAAAAGTACTATTACCATAACCTTGAGTATGTAGACCATCGCAATTGATTGCAAAAATGAATTCATCTGTGCATTTATCATTGTCAGCCAAGAACAATTGAGGATAGCTTGGGTGTAAGGAGTATCCGCCTGCAATTACTTTACTTGCATACATCGCTGCTGAATCATAATATTTTGGAGTTGCAGTTGCCGGAGAATATACCGAACCATTCAAGTAAATCCTCGCCAATAATGCCCACTCCGCACCTTGGTCAACACGACCATATTCAATAGTCTTAACAGGAGCTAACTGACCATCAATTGCCTTCAATTCACTTACGATATATGCAAACAAATTGGCACGACTAATTTCTTTCGGTAATGACCCAATTGCATCTTTTTCAGTTATGAAAGTTGACTTACCAAACAAATCTAGCATCACCCAATAGTTATAGGCTCTTAGGAAGCGGGCTTCCGCCCTTGAATTTTTAATATCTGTAGCAGCCGCTCCTGTGATACCATTAGCAGCTAATTGAGCGTCTGTAGCGGCTCTGAGATATTCATTTATTAGCGTAATGTTATAAATCGGGCGCGCATACAACCCATAAACGAACTTATCATCGCTTGTCAAATTAAAATTATGAATATTATCCAACACACCACCATCATTCCATGCCTCAATTGCTTCATCGGTTGGCAATTCTTCAAAATTAAATAAAGCACGGATAAAGCCAACCTGTGAACCTTCATCCAAACCACCCGAAATATCTGGAGAACCAGCAGGTCCCTTATCCCCTGAGATTGATAACGTACCGTAAATCTTCGCTAAAACTGCCTTATATCCAGCAGCAGTTGAATATACCTGCGAAGGTAACTGAGCTATATCTGGTGACGTATTTAAATCTTTAGCACATGATGAAAAGGCAAAAAATGCTACGCCTAAAATCAACAGCTTATTTATTTTATTAAGTTTCATATTAAATCATTTTTGTTATTAAAAATCAAGATTAAGACCTATAGTGTAAACTCTAGGACGTGGGTAAATATTATTGTCGACTCCGTGAGGATCAGAGTTTTCAGGATCTAAACCCGAATACTTAGTAATTATCAAAACATTTTGTATACTAGCATTGATGCGAAGAGCCGCAGTATTTTTTAAAATTTTTCCAACGTTATAACCAAGATTAATATTATCCAACCTAAGATAAGATGCATTTTCTATGTAATAATTTGATAACCACTGAGGCGAACTAAACTGAGTAGTCAGATAGTTTGTTGAACCATTTTGAATAAAGTTTAGTGGATTTTCCATTCCACCGTTACCCTTCAAGAAACCATGGTTAGAATTAAAATTGTTGTACAAATAGTTACCTAGAGACCCATGTGCAGCCAATCCAACACTAAATTTTTTGTAAATTACCTGAGTACTAATACCAAATAAGAA
>Ga0007818_1000374_pt1 | contig 12799 bp, 12 predicted proteins | sample CryBogCBE08Jun09_FD_71221 | JGI IMG/M metagenome (GOLD analysis project Ga0007818, IMG submission 71221) | Freshwater microbial communities from Crystal Bog, Wisconsin, USA - CBE08Jun09 | ecosystem: Environmental > Aquatic > Freshwater > Lake | place: Crystal Bog, Wisconsin, USA | collected...
GTTCCTGTCGCTACGCTAGTAAAACGCATAGCGGCGAAGAAGAAGATGAAGTGAAATGCGAGTGCTATGCCTGCCATCGCTGCAAAGCGCATCGACCTTCTCGCCTCGAGGCTGCGCCATTGGGCTTGACGAAGTGCAAATGGTGAAATGAGAAGCGAGCCGCCTATGTTTCGCCAAAAGATTAAAGCAGGAATCGCCATCGTGCTCTTTGCGATGAGTGGTCCGCTGGAACCAATGCCAATTACGCCGAGAATAAGAAAAAGAATATCTCGCCCTTGAGGTAATGCGGAGTGGTCGTGGCTCTGCTCACGAGTAGATCTATCTTCACTCATTGATTAGTGAACCGTGAACCACAACATGGCGAGTACACAGGCCATGACTATTGCAATGATGGCGAGATAGACAATTCGCATATTCTTCGATGCGGCAAATTCACCCATCAAACGCTTATCTTTCGCGATTCCATATAAATATCCGAGCAGTGGCAGCAAGAGGATCGCATTCAGTACTTGGGTGACCACGAGTATGCGAATCAATGGAGCGCCTGGGATCAAAATCAATCCAGCAGACACAACGGTGATGACGCCAAAAGTTCCGTAGAAGAGTGGGGCCGATTTGAAATCATCATCCAAAGCGGCAGGGCGACCAGTGAGATCACTAATGGAGTAGGCAGTGCTGAGCGGAAGAATTGAGGCTGCAAGTAGCGCTGCACCAACCAGGCCGACGGCGAAGAGATCCTTCGCCAGCGAGCCAGCGAGTGGCTTCAACGCTGCGGCAGCATCAGTCGCATCCTGAATGTTGAAAGTTCCGTGTGCATTGAGGGTAGCTGCGCAGGTGACGATGACGAAGAATCCAATAACACCAGTCAGCAGCGAGCCAATCCAGACATCTGCACGGAGCAATTTCAGATCATCACGCGTCAGGCGCTTATCAACTGCATATGACTGGATAAAGGCAAGGCCCCAAGGGGCTAAGGTCGTACCCAGCGTTGCCGTTGCAATATAAATAGCATCGCGATTGAATGGCATAGCTGGTACTACCAGGCCATGAAATGCTGACCCCCAGGCTGGATGTGCCATGAAGCCGGCAACGACATAAGCGATAAATACGGCGGCGAGAAGGAAGAAGACCTTCTCTACGCGCGCAAAAGAGCCGCGCAGCACGAGCGCTGAGACTCCGATCGCAGCAAGCGGCACAGTGAGATATTTCGATAGCCCGAAGAGTGAACCTGCGGCAGCGATACCGGCAAACTCAGCGGTCATCGTTCCGATATTCGCCAAGACCAGTGCGCTCGCACTGAGTACGCCAGAACGTGCGCCATATTTTTGGCGAACAAGTCCTAGCAAGCCTTGGCGGGTAACTACACCGATGCGCGCTCCGAGATCTTGAAAGAGAATCAATGCGATAGTTGAGATGCCGAGCGTCCAGATGAGCGAATAGCCGTACTTCGCGCCGAGTTGTGAGTAGGTCGTAATTCCAGCAGGGTCATCATCGGATAGTCCTGCGAGCACGCCTGGGCCCATTACGCCAAGAAAGGCGGCGAGCCGTAGTCGCTTTACCGTCTTATCTGATTTCTTATCCGATTGAGCCTGGCCAGCTTTACTTACCTTGCTCTTCTCAACTTTTTCGACCTTCTCGGTCTTCACCACTTTATCGCTACTCATCACAATCCACTACCGCCTTGCGCAAAGCCGCGAGGCTCATCGGAGGTTAAGGAGTCGACGAGATCATCAGCGAGAATTCGACCGACCGGTTTTGATTTCTCATCCATCACGATGATGGAAGAGCCGCGGTTATTGATGAACTCCTCCACGACATCTTCGAGTGGGGTATCGACTTTGACTGCGGTTGGGTACGGCGGGCCGACGATGCTTGAGACTTCATCGCTTGGTTTTGCTGCAACTAATTCGATGGTCTGAATATGGTCGACAAGTTTTCCTTTGGAGTCCACAACGACAACACCGTCGGAGACATCGCGCTCGCGACTATCTACCAATAGTTTGAGAGCATGGGCGACGGTATCGCCCTCTTTAACAATGATCATATGTGTCGTCATGATTCCACCGGCGAGCTTTTCATCGAAGGAGACGAGTTCGCGCAATTTTGTTGCCGTCCCGCGTTCCATCGCATCCAAGATAGATTCGCGGTGCGTATCATCAAGATCACGAAGAACTTCCGCAGACTCATCCGGCTCCATGCGTGACAAGAGTTCAGCCGAGTGTTCTGTGGTCAAACCACGGAGCAACCCTTGCAACTCATCATCTTCCATCTCCTCCAGCGCATCTGCAGCAAGATCGGGATCCAACATATTGATGAGCGCGCTCTGCTCACGACCGGCTAAATCTTCAATCAGATCAGCAAGATCTGCTGGGCGAAGTTGGCTCAGCTTGGAGCGGGATCCTGAAGTTCGAACCACACCTGTGCCATCGGTAAGAGAGGCTACTGCAGACCAATCCACTACACGCTCTGGTGTAGGACGACGGCTAAATGAGCCTGGGAAGATTCGTCGGAGAAATGAGACGAAGGAGATATCTACACCAACAACGCGAATCTCTTTATCAAGTGGTGCGAGATACAAATCGGAAGAGCGAACAACACGGAGGCCATCAACATCCACGATCTGGTGATCTAAAACGTCGGCATCGAGAAGTGATTCGCCATCGCGGCGGACATAGTCGGTGAGATTAATTCTTGTTGATGAGAGTCGAATCTCATTATGAGTGAGCGTTGAGATGCGAGCGCCGTTGATAAATGATTTGCGAGCGCCAACTTTGACGATCAAACCGGATACTGGTGGATAAGTTTCTTCGCCATGACGCACAACGACATCGACGAGCTTTCCTATATCTCGTCCGCTCTCATCTCGAACGGGACAGCCAATGAGGCCGGCGAGTGAGACGAGTGATTCACGAATGCTCTTGCGAGCAAGGATGGAATCGCGTCGGCCCACGATGCGCTTTGCGGCGCGAATCGGAGCGGTGGCTGAGCGGTTCATGGCCCAATCTTAGGCGGTAGCCCTTATTAGGTGTGCAGTGAGAGCGGGACGCCTACAAGGGATTTCGGACGAATCATCAGCTTCTCAAGGAGCTGATAGACCGCCTTGCTCGCTGGCGCATCGGGGATTTGCAATGTAATTGGCTCACCGGAGTCGCCGCCTTCACGAAGATGAACATCAAATGGAATCGAGGCTAACAATGGGACTTCGGTACCTACGAGATCGCTCAATCGCTTTGCCGCCTCCTCGCCACCTCCGGTTCCAAAGATGGAGACCAACTCACCGCAATGTGGGCATGGAGTATCACTCATATTCTCAACAACGCCGAGGATATGCTGCTTGAGCTGATGGGCGATGCGGCCAGCGCGCTCGGCCACCTCTGCCGCAGCAACTTGAGGGGTTGTCACAACGAGAATCTCAGATGCGGGAATGAGTTGTGCGAGCGAGATTGCAATATCGCCAGTCCCAGGTGGAAGGTCAAGGAGCAATAGATCGAGGTCGCCCCAATATGCATCGCTCAATAGTTGTTCGAGCACACGGTGCAAGAGTGGTCCGCGATAGGCAACTGGATCTGAGCGCTCTGGCTTAAACATCTCCATCGAGACGATCTTGACGCCAAATTTTTCCACTGGGATAAAGGTTTGATCAATTGCAGTAGGACGTTGTCCCAGGACTCCCATGAGGCGAGGCACTGAGTGGCCGTAAACATCAGCATCAAGGATTCCTACTTTGAGGCCCTTTGCTGCTGCGGCAACCGCGAGGTTGACTGTGACAGAGGACTTTCCGACGCCGCCCTTTCCAGATGCGATACCTAGAACGCGTGTGAGCGATTCAGGTTGCGCAAAGGGAATGAACTTCTCGCGGCCACCACGAATGAGTTTGCGAACATTGCCGCGTTGCTCTTCGCTCATGACGCCAAATGAAAGATTGAGATTGGTGACCCCAGAAACCGACATGACGGCCTTGGTGACATCATCACGTAGCCGGTCGCGCATCGGACAACCCGAGATCGTGAGTAGCACTGTGAGTGACACTTCGCCACCATTTACGGAGAGTGACTCCACCATTCCAAGTTCAGTTATGGAGCGGTGCAGCTCTGGATCCTGAACGTTCGATAAGGCGGTACGGATAACTTCTACGAGATCAGAACTCACAAGAGATCCGGATCAATCTTGGCATTCTTACCGATTTCCTTTATCTCTTCAGTGGGATCGGCATCTTCCAGGGCGCTGCCAATCGTCTTCTTAATGATGTTCTTGGGGTGGAGATCGGTGACTTCTAAATCAGAGAACTCTGGACCTAGGTTCTCGCGAAGTTCTGCGGTCGCCTTGTTAGTGAGCTCTTTAAAACGCTTTACCCACTTTGCAGCATCGCGTGCTACATAAGGAAGGCGATCTGGTCCGATCAAGAAGATGGCGAGTACCGCTAGTGCGACAAACTCCCCCGCGCCAATGTTGAACATGCCAACAAGCCTACCTCGCCTACTTAGCGGAGACCAAAGTTAGGGTGAAGTGCAGGGTCGAGCCGCCACGGAGTGCGGTAATTGACACTTTATCTCCCACACTATGCGAGCGAATTGCGACGACCAACTCATCCGAGTTCGAGATCTTCTTGCCGGCGAATTCCACGATGACATCGCCTGGCTTCATGCCAGCTTTTTGAGCCGGTCCATTGGCAAGAACCGCTGTTGGAATATCCGCGATCTTGGCACCGACGCCTTGATACGAAGGATCAATATTGATTCCTACGATGGGATAGGTCGCCTTACCGGTCTTGATAAGTTCTTCTGCGACCTTCTTCGCTTGGTTCATAGGGATGGCGAAGCCGAGCCCAATAGAACCAGCCTCGCTAGAACCAAAGACGCCCGATGTATTGAGAGATGCGATAGCCGAGTTAATTCCAATAACGGCACCCGTCATATCAACGAGCGGACCGCCAGAGTTTCCAGGATTGATAGCCGCATCGGTCTGCAGCGCATTGATATAAGAGTTCTGCGTTGATGAGCCGGTCGAGACGGCACGATCTTTTGCCGAGATGATTCCTGAGGTTACGGTTCCGGCCAATCCGAGTGGTGAGCCGATTGCAATCACGCTATCTCCGACTACGACCTTGTCACTATCACCCAGGGTGAGCGCAGGAGCATTGGTAACTGAGATCTTGAGGACTGCGAGATCGTATGCGGCGACACGACCAACAATCTTTGCTGGATAAGTATCACCGGTGGAGAGCGTTACCTTGATATCGCCACCAGTAGTCGCTGCGGTCTCAATGACGTGGTTATTGGTGAGGATGTATCCATCGCTCTTGATAAAGAATCCTGATCCGGTGTCGGCGCTCTGAGAGCTGGAGGCATCGATATTGACTACTGAAGGTGAGACACGGGCAGCGATTTCTGCAATCGATCCCGGAGCGCGCTCGACCGCCGCGTGGCTTTGCACGAGATTCGCACTATGTGAAACGAAGATGCGATCAACGCCTGCGCCGACAGCTCCAGCAGCGAGAGTTGCTGCGAGCAAGATCGGTAGCGAGAGTGTCAGCCCCGAACGCTTTGGAGCACTTTCAACCTCAACTGGTTCATCGGTTGCCGCAGCTGCGACCCACCAAGGGTGCTGTGAAGATGTCTGGTTCCCATCGGTATTCATATCTGAACTCATATTGCCATCCTAATCTGAGTTAGCGCAGAGCAGCCTCGGGCTCCGCCTAAAGAATTCTGAGAGTATTTATGCGTAACGGCTAGAGCTTTGTTGCGAGGACCACACCCGAGCCAAGGGGCAGGACGGTTGAGCTCCACCGAGCATCTTCCTTAATCGAGCGAATGGCATCACGTCGCGAAATGGTCTCAAAGTCACGTTGTGTTGGGTCGGCAACCTTGCCACCGCTCAACGCATGATCAATAGCGAGCGTTCCGCCGGGGCGAAGCATCCGATAACTCTCCGCCACAATATCTAATAAATCAGCGGCGACTCGTACAACGACGAGATCGTAATTACCATCTGCAAGTTTTCCGATAATGTCATTGATATTTCCGGTAATGAGGCGGAAGCGTTGCTGATTGATTCCGCTCTCTTCAAAGATGGCGCGAGCATTCGTTGCATGTTCGCGCTCGGTATCGATGCTTGTTAGGACCGCATCTTTAGGTGCACCCTGAAAGAGCCAGAGGCCACTCACACCAGAACCGGTTCCAATCTCAACGATCGATTTAGCTGCGGTCGTTGCTGCGAGAAATTGCAATAAGCCACCTACTGCTGGCGTTGGATCAGCGGCTGCAATCTCAACACCATTGGTCCGGGCTTGTTGCATGAAGAAATCTTCGCGAACATAACTCTCCGCAAATGCGGTCATATCGCCACGATTGGTAAGCGCACTCATAGCGAGGCAATCCACTCGGTGAGCAGTCGCACACCAAATCCAGTTCCGCCTTTAACATTTTCCCCGGCATCAACTTCTGATCTTCCAGTTCCGGCGATATCAAGATGCACCCAATTACGCTTTCCAACAAATTCTTCCAAGAAAAGTGCAGCGGTGACAGATCCAGCGTTGAAGTCACCTTTATCGGCGGTGTGATTGATATCTGCGATATCCGATTCCAGTGAGCTCTTGTAATCATCAATGAGCGGCATATGCCAGACACGATCACCGGTGCGCAGACCGACCTCATACAACTTCTTTGCCAGCTTCTCATTTCGGGTATACATCGCTGCGTATTGCCGACCCAGACCAAGAGTTGCAGAGCCAGTCAAAGTAGCGATATCGACGATGTAATCAGGGTCCAATGTGAGATCGGCATATGCCAAACCATCGGCTAAGACAAGTCGTCCCTCGGCATCAGTGTTCAATACTTCAACAGTCTTGCCGCCGAAATGAGTGATGACATCTGATGGACGTTGCGAAGTTCCGGAGAGCGCATTCTCGGCACACATCATGAGGCCGGTGACCCGCACCTTTGCGCCAAGTTGTGCAATGGCAAGAGTGGTCGCCAATACGGCAGCGGCGCCGGCCATATCGCTCTTCATCGCCATCATGGTGTCGTATGGGCGCTTCAAGCTAATGCCACCTGTATCGAAGGTGATTCCTTTTCCGACAAGGACAACGTGTGGCAGGCTCGCTGATCCGCGTGGCTTGTAGGAGATCTCGATAACGCGAGGTCCTGGCTTTGGTGATGAGTTTCCAACGGCGCGAACGCCACCGAACTGGGCTAAATCTTTTCCAGCCCGAACTTTTACCGTGAGGTTGCTCGTGCCAATTTTTGCGGCGAGGCGAGTTGCCTGCTTCGCGAGGTAATCAGGGTTCTTAATATTCGAAGGCGTGTGCACGAGATCTCGCGCGGTCCACACGGCGTTGACTACTACTAAGGCTCTATCAAGATCTTTCTGCACAGCGACTGCGTCACGTTCTGGTTGGATAAGAATCGACGAGGTGGATTTCTTCGCTTCGCTCTTCAGATTCCACTGGTATTGCGAGATCGCTAACGCTGCCACATGAGCTGCAACATTCTTCTCAGATGTCGCCTCTTTTGGTAGGCCATGGAGGAGTGAGATCTGCCCACCTTTGATTTTACGACCGAGCGCAGCTCCGACTTTGCGATAGGCATCGAGGTCTGCTTCACCAATACCGACGAGATAGATCTTTCGGAGAGCCGGCATGCTCTCAATGCTTGCTGCAATCTCCAAGATCTCGCCCGGCTTTGCCGAATACTCTGGCCACTTCGCAACTTCACTCTCGAGGTCAAGACCGGCGCTCTTGAGAAAGGCAGCAACACTCGACTTCGCGATCTTCTTCGCTGGGTCAACTCCGACGGCGATGGCTGCGACTTTGGAAAGCGCGCCACTCGCCTTTCGGGCCGTACCCTTGCCGTTGGCAGCCGCCTCCGGCAATGCCACTGTGTTGATAGTTATCGCTGGAATTGAAGAGGTATTCACAGTTCGTAACGCTAGTGGATAAGTAGGCTTATCAGGTAGTAAGCGAGCGGAAGGGGCGGTGATTTATGAACTCGTGGCACGAAGTCGCGTACCACCTGGCCTTACCCATCTTCTTCTTCTACATTGGACAGGAACTTCGCCTCGCTAGCAAGGAGAAGGTAGCCTCTTTGATCTCGCCAGTGATCGCTGCGGTTGGCGGAATGATCGTGCCGGCTTTGATCTACCTCGGCTTGGCGAGTGCCCAGCACCTGCCGCTACGTCCCTTTGGCGCCGTTATTGCAACCGACCTGCCACTCGCACTCATCGCGCTCTCTCTTTTTCCTGCACACTTCGCAAAGCGGATTCGCCACTATCTCTTGGCGTTGGCAGTCGCCGATGACCTAGGTTCGATTCTTGTCTTGGCGCTGCTATTTAACGCCCAGATTAAAGTGTGGTGGCTTATCGGCCAAGCGTTCGCAATTGCCGCGCTCTGGTTTGTTCGAAAAAATATCTGGCTCGCGCTCCCCATCATTGCCGTAAGTTGGTGGGTCTCATTGAATTCTGGTGTTCAGCCCACTGTTATTGCCGCACTGATGGGCGCCATCGTTACGGTGGAATCTCGAACTCCATTTCTTATTCTCGAGAAGTTCTCATACTTCATCTGCATTCCATTTTTCCTCGTTGCGGCATTTACGGATGGAATAACGCTCGTATCGTTGAAGCCATCAGGGCTTGGTCATGGAGTTGCTGCTGCACTTCTTATCGCCCGCATCATTGGTAAGCCGCTTGGAATCTTTGCCGGATATTTGTTAGCAGGTCGTCGCACCTTGAAGGCGCCCGAGATCACAACGGTATCGTTGCTGGGGATCTTTGGATTATCGGTCTCGCTGCTCTTCATCCATATCGCGAGCACTCAATCGCAACTCTTAGCGAGCGCAACAAAGGCGATCGTCTATATCAACCTGATTGCGCTAGCCATCGTTCTGCTGTGGGGAGCGCGAATTCGTTCCCGATTTAGAGCTACGGAATAGACTCGACGGCGAACGAGAGGTAAGAGTTACTTCTTAACGAGGGCTACTGCAGCCTGAAGGACATTGCCGAGGTTTGTCGCCTCTTCAATATTGAGCTCAACAACGAGCCGGCCGCCACCTTCGAGCGGAATACGCATCACGAGACTGCGGGCTTCCTTTGTGACCTCCATTGGACCGTCACCAGTTCTAGGTTTCATCGCTGCCATAAGGAGAAGTATCTCGCATCACAGGGGTGGGTGGGAAATCGAGGTAGCTATTTCTGTTGATGAGCGCAGGGGCTAAGCGTAAATTGCCGCTCTCAAGGTTAATTTAAGCCCGCTAAGGCGCTCAATATCTTTGACCTACCACTTGCAATCACCGAAGCCACCGCACGCTCGGGCACGCCCAAGGCGCCAGCAATCGTCTCTACCGAGAGCCCCTTCAGATAGTGCATCGTCAGGATCGCCCGCTCCTCCTCTGGCAGGCTGGCTAAGAGCTCTGCGATGGATTGAGGGGACACATGGGTCAGGTTACTCGGGAGAGCAAGCCTCAAGGGCCTCTGAAACCTTAGTAGTCCATGTGACTAACTGGGTCTGGCCCGGCTTCATGAGATTGAGCTCGGTGAGGTGCTCGAGGGCGGCCTGCATTGGGGTAAAGGCACCTATTGGGTCGCAGACAACTACTGGCTTGCTATGGAAGTTGAGATAGCGGCTAACCCAGATCTCATAGAACTCTTCGAGGGTGCCGATGCCTCCTGGCAGCGCAATATACGCATCTGAGATCTCTTCCAGCATTCCCTTTCGGGCGCGCATATCCTTCACAATGAACATCTCGGTCGCATCTTTATCTTCAAATTCATGGTTCAAGAGCTTCTCTGGAATGACGCCAATCGTCTTAGCGCCATGTTCGCGTGCACCTCGTGCAACTGCGCCCATCATGGAGATTGAACCGCCACCCCATGTGAGATCCCAGCCGCGCTCGGCGATGCCCTTACCTACCTCGTAGGCAAAATCAATCAGCTCTTGTGAGATTGCAGTAGATGATGAGCAGTAGACACAGATTCTCATTGGGTTATTAGCCATGGCCTGAGTCTATGGAAAATGGGTTACGGGCGCTCGCTTTGATAGGTTTGGAGGTATGAGAAAAGCGTTTGGATACGGCGTATCAACTATTGCCGCGAATGGTGATGTACTAGAAAGCTATTACCTTCATCTAGGACTCGGCGAACTCAATGGCCAGGTTGCGCCAGATCGCAGCGCCCTCCTCAATCCTGACGCAATCCGTAACGTGACAAAGGAAATTGTCGATATCGAAATCGATTTGGATTCTGCGCCAACGAGCGCTGCCGATGCCTACCTTCGCCTCCACCTTCTCTCACACCGCCATGTGAAGCCGCATGGTCTCAACCTTGATGGCCTCTTTGGATTATTGACCAATGTTGCGTGGACAAGTGCTGGACCAATTTCGTTGGTGGATTACCAGACCACGATTGCAAAACTTCGCGCACACTACGGCGTGCTGACTGTCTATAGCGTCGACAAGTTTCCACGCATGGTCGACTATGTCATTCCAGAAGGAGTTCGCATCGCCGATGCCGATCGCGTCCGTCTTGGTGCACACCTTGCTAGCGGCACAACCGTGATGCACGAGGGCTTTGTTAACTTCAACGCCGGCACTCTTGGTAAATCCATGGTCGAAGGTCGCATCAGTGCAGGCGTTGTAGTTGGCGATGGCAGTGATATCGGTGGCGGAGCATCCATCATGGGCACGCTATCCGGTGGCGGTAAAGAAGTTATCTCAATCGGTGAGCGCTCATTGCTTGGAGCGAACTCTGGACTCGGCATCAGCCTTGGAAATGATTGCATCATTGAATCTGGCGTCTACATCACCGCAGGTTCCAAAGTTGCTCTACCCGATGGAAGCATCGTTAAAGCTCGCGAATTAAGCGGTGCCAATAACTTGATCTTCCGCCGCAATTCACAGAGCGGTGCCTTGGAAGTTCTTCCTAAGACTGGTCAGTGGGATGGATTGAACTCCATCCTGCACGCTAACTAATTATTAACCAACCATCTCGCGATCGCGCTTAACTCCGAGATTCTCATGCGTGCAGGCTCGGTTCGCATCATCGTGTGAGCAGCTATCGCAGAGTAGAACTAACTCGTGGCAGGCGACGCTTGCGCAGTTATAGAACTGCTTTGTAGCTAATCCGCACTTCTCGCACTCGCCAATGACCTTTGCCTTCTCGGAGAAGTCGATAGCCATGCGTCCATCAAAGGTGTAGAGGGAACCTTCCCATAAACCATCGTCGCCAAACTTTTTGCCATAACGAACGATGCCACCATCAATTTGGTAGACCTCTGTAAAGCCGCGCTTCACCATGACGGCGGAGAGAATTTCGCAACGGATTCCACCAGTGCAGTATGTAACTACTGGGCGATCCTTCAAGTGATCGTACTTTCCGCTTTCAATCTCGCCGATAAAGTCGCGTGAGGTCGCAACATCCGGCACAACTGCATCTTTGAACTTACCAATCTTCGCTTCAAAGGCATTCCGGCCATCGAAGAAGACAATCTCTTCCCCGCGCTCTTCGACTAACTTATTCACATCGTATGGCTTAAGGTGCTTGCCCCCATTGACCACACCATTTTCATCGACCGCAATCTCGTAGGGATTTCCGAAGGCAACTAATTCTGGGCGTACACGGACTTTGAGTCGAGGGAAATCCTCACCGGTTCCATCTGACCATTTGAAATCAATCTTCTTAAATCCAGGATATGCCTTGGTCTGTTTTACATACTTCTTTAGCGCAGACATATCGCCGCCGAGGGTGCCGTTAATTCCATGCTCGGAGATCAGAATGCGACCCTTGAGGCCAAGCGATTCGCAGAGCGTCTGCTGCCATAACTGGACAGCCTGAGGGTCACTAATCGGCGTAAAGCCGTAGTAAAGAATGACCTTTTGGAGCTCCATACCCCAATTCTAATATCCGATGGAGGCGAGCTCAAACCATGAAGATGGCAAGCGTAGTTTCGACTTGAAACTGCCCACCGCGAGGGTTGCGGTCGCCCCGACCGATGAGGTCGCGACGATGGTGAGTGCACTATTGGTTGCTGATCGCGTATCGATGCGGATGCTGGCGACATCGCTCAAGTTGAAGGCGGCCGCCATATCCTTCTGATTAATCACTCGCTGCCAGTGTGAATAGGTGGGGTTCAATACGAGATCTAATGAGTAAGGATCGGGCACGCTCACTAGGTATGGGAAAGCAGTCCCCCATACATCTGCACTATTCGCTGTAACGCCACCGGAACTTGCGAAGAAGTAAGTATTGATTGGTTGATTGTTGTACAAGACCGTGAGGCCGTGTGAAGGGTCAACAGCTGTTGCATCAACCGCCGCTTTCCATTGAGCACCAAAATCAGGGTCTAACTCTTTCGCCGCCCCAACATAACTCTGATCGACAGATGAGCTATAGACATTGCAGTCACACTCTTTACGGATCTTGGAGAGATGAGTCATTGCATAGGTACGCGAGGCAATTGCTTGTGCCTGCATCGCAGCAGGCGGCCAGGAAGATGGCATCTCACCAATTCCGTAGAGATACTCATCATGTAAGCGCATGGAATTCGTGACTTCAATCTTTGGCGTCGAACCACTTACAGGAACGACGCGAAGCGCTAACGATCCATACTTCAAGGTCAATTTGTTAACGACGATGGGAACATCCCAGGTCAGTGACCAGAACGGACCAGCCGGCAATGAGATTGTTGGCATGCCTGGTAAGGAAATTGTTGGATAAATAACCTTGCCCGAGATGGCAAATTTAAGAGTCGCTGCAACGGGAACTTGAGTCAACGGCCCGGTTAAATCTCCTTGATGGAGCGATAACCCAAGCT
>Ga0007818_1000378_pt1 | contig 12713 bp, 6 predicted proteins | sample CryBogCBE08Jun09_FD_71221 | JGI IMG/M metagenome (GOLD analysis project Ga0007818, IMG submission 71221) | Freshwater microbial communities from Crystal Bog, Wisconsin, USA - CBE08Jun09 | ecosystem: Environmental > Aquatic > Freshwater > Lake | place: Crystal Bog, Wisconsin, USA | collected...
TTGACATTGTTGTAGTTTACATGACCTGTCCATGTAGCACCACCAGGTAGTGAAGCAGCGGCAGTGGATTGTGTCCTAAGTGTACCTGTGCCTGTTGAAACCAACATTGTGCCTGTGAGAGAATAACTATTCATGTTAAGCGTATCTCCTGTCCCAAGATTCAGCGTATCAGAAACGGTTATGTTACCACCTGCGGTAAACAAACCATTGCCAGTTGCATTAACAGACAAGCTTTTATAATTACCGGCAACTACTGTTTGACCTCCTGTTCCATTATTATACTCAATCTTTACCCCCCAGGTAGTGCTAGGTGTAATAGGAGTAGTGGAGATACTAGTTGTTTTGATGGTACCCTTTCCGGCTGTTGTACCATAACATACTAAATCACCACTTAACTGAAGTGTACTGTCAATACGTATGGATGCCCCGGATTGTATGGTGATGGTGCTTGCAGAATCTGTCATTCCTCCTATATAAGGGAAATATAGGTTGTTAGAAACTGTTGGGGCTGTATCATCATTCAAAGAAGGATCGCCCACATTTTGTAGTGTAGTAATACCAATATTCGGAATTACAACAGCAGAAGAAGCAGTCGGCACCGTAAGTGTTGACCAATTATTGGCATTATTCCATAAACTATCCTGAGCGCCCGTCCAGTAAATAGCTGTATCTGTAGGATTTAAACTGATGGTAGTCCTACCCGCTGAATTCAATGAAAAAGCAATAGTATTCGTAACCCCTTTATTATAAACATATAACCTGCTCTTATCATTATTCCACGTAGTAATAGGTAATGAGTCTCCGTTGTTATAAGCAAATAGTAATACCTTAAACTGAGGATCCACACTATTGCTTTCTACCATTAATCTGTTTAATCCGGAGAGGGCATAAGCCCCAGCATCCGAATACCCGGGAACAGTATTGCTGATAGCCCCATTGTTATTTAATACACGCACTAATAATCTTCTGTTTCCAGAGGCTTCTTTCAATATAATATCATTCTGATAATTTGCATTGGTTAAGTTAACAGCAGTACTTGCAATCGTAACATCCGTAGGTAATTGACAAAACCACTTATAGTTATTCGTACTACTATTCAATTGGTTATCATCTGCGATGATCACATAAGGATTAGTGGCTTGAATTAAAGAAACGGTACGGAACATCTTTTTATAAACACCATTAGGTGTAGCATTTTTTTGAGCATACCGCAAATAGGATGGCTGCGTAAAAGCCTGATCACTGTAAGAAAGCCTGTTGTAGTAAGAAGTATTGTCGAAGCTATAGTATGGAGAGTACCTGAAACTATTTGGACTAGCCGTTACTGCTGTTACACTTGGTGGGGATAGGTTGGGATTATCACCTGTCCAACCGCCAAACTGACCGTACCATTTGTAACTGTAAGGGATTGTAGCGTCACCTGCTATGGACAGCATATTGCTGCTGTCTTGAAAGTAAACGATTTTTCCAGGAACAGATAGATTTCCCCCATCGGCACTTGAAGCAGATGTATCCAATGTTGCACCATAATTATTAACCAATATACCACTCGCCGAACCTACACCCGTTGCAGCTAAAGCATCAAATTGAGAGTTGGCATCACTACTTGGTCGTGGAAACCAGATACGACCTAAGGCACTTAATACCACTTCATTTTTGTTAGCATAGGTATGACCGCCCATATCTTGTCTGTTGGCAAAGAATACTGTGGTGGCAGTGGAATCGAAACCACTTCTCATTGTAGCAAAACCTCCCAGAGAATCAAAATACATAGGGTTATTATTGAAGGCAGCTTTCGCTTCGGTGGTTAGCGAAGAAGGGAAATAATCGGAAGCAAACAACAGGCCTGTTATACGGGTATTAAAATAGCTACCCGCTGCAACGCCATTTCCATAGTTATCAGCGAATTGTGTGTAGAAATAATAATTAGGACTAAGGTTTGGGTTGTATGGATAATTTGCAACAGGTCGTTGCATATAGTTTTTCCAAACATAATCAATAGCAGTATCATTTGGAAAAATCCATTTTAAACCTAGAACATCTGTTTGACCCTGCCTCCATCCTCCTGTAGATGGAGAACTAAACCAAGGATAAGAGTAATTGTTGCTTTGCGTACCACCTAACAAATCCGTTCCCAAAAATGAATACCCGAATGGCTGTACAATAGCAGGCAAATATTTGGTTCCATAACTTCTAACGGATGGATGCCCTAGCATACTATACCCCCTTTTTGCAGCAGCATATAAATCAGGTATATCTAATTGATCTTTACCTAACCCTTCGTACACATTACCCGTTTTACTATACACACCATACGTTAGAAAGTCCCAAACACCCCTTAAATATAAGTTTACAGTGCTTGTGTCCTGAGCTGTATAACCAGGCTCTCCCTCAACTGCGAAGAAATAAGTTACCCCCTGAGGGAAAGTCATCCAGTTGGATGTATTGGTATAGGAAGTGGCTTCCATACCATGAAAGTTACTGCTATCTGGCAACATGGCCATCAACGCCATACGCACGGTGTCTTGTTGACCTGTTGTCATCTGATCATACAAGAAATCATATACATAGTACATATTGGCTCCTCCAAACTGCGATGCATTTACTGCATTCAGAGGTGTAGTGGTATTAGCTAACGCTTTTTTAGCCCAGGTTGTGATGGCATTTGCCAGTTTGGTTGCACGGGTTGAATAGTTGAGACCTGTTGCAGGGTCATATTGATTTCTGTACAACCAGCACTCCATTGCTTCTTGCGCAAACATATAGGTCATTTTGCCCCCGTTTCCATTCCACAAAGTGCTGTAGTTATAAGCACTGTTTGTACTGGTATCCCCTGCTGCAAGATAATTATAGTAAGGTTGAACATTCCATTCACCACCATTGGTAATATATTGATTACCTAGCGTGTCTTTATTGTAGTAGCCAGTATAACTGAACGTTCCAGCAAATCTGCCAGCAGTAGTTCCATAACCTAAATTCAGCATGGTAGTAAACGCATGTATCCAATGGGCTGCTGATTTACCACTGTATGTATTTGCCAAGCGCCATCTGATGCTGGTAGAGTCACTTGGATTAATAAATACTCGTGGGTGTTGACCAACAGGTGCTGCATGTGAAATCATACGCAGTCCTGTCATATCTTCTGTTGCCGGCGTAATGTCAGTTGCGGGACCAATACCATTTGGTGCCCATATCGTAGTTGGATCTAAGAAACTAAGATTGTAGGTAAATCCTCCTTGAGCAGAGTCTGCAATTAATACAGACTTTTGAGCCGACCAGTTAGATGCCGTTGAAATTCCTACAACGGTATCTATAAACTTATATTGATACGTGTAAGTATTGCCACTAGTAAGCAGTGAATCGTTGTAATAAGTATTTGTTTGATACCCACTATTGGTACTGTTGGTTACATTCTGAAAATACACCTTAATAGGTAGTCCTGTTCCCGGCAAGGAGGCCGACATATAAGTTTTTCCTGTACCTGCATATTGTGGCAATGTACCCCACGATGGAGTAAAGGTATTAGGTATGGCAAAGATGGAGTTAGAGAAGGGACTTTCTTTTCCTGGAGCATAGACTGCACTCACCGTGTAGGTGTAGGTGTTTCCGTTTGTCAGATGGTAATGTGCATAATAGGAAGGAACCCCACTAACGCTATCAATTGCAGTTGTTGCCCCCCCATTTACACTTACATAAATTTTAGTATATGCAACAGGATAGGTGAGCGCAGATGAATCTATAAACAAGTAGTCGTAGGTATTGCCTGCAAAAACAGAGGTGAGTGTAGGAGCCGGAGAAACACTAACGGTAGTAGAAGTAAAAGATGCAATCAAAGGTATGGTAGAAGTCAGGCTGCCCTTTGGCGCATAAATAATGGTGTAATAACCATTAGACAAATCATTTCCATCTAACTGAAAGGACAATTGATTGGTGCCTGCGTTGATGGTATACGAATTAACTGCAACAATATAATTGTTTCCACTATTAAAATAGCCACTTATGGGGTTATATAAAAGATAGTAACTGTTATTTGCTGTATCTGGTGCGGATAGTCCATAAGCACTAAAATCAAAATATACATTCACCAAACCACCGTAGCCACTCGCATCTGTTTTATTCAGGAACCATGCTCTGTTCCAACGGCTAAATCCACCAGTACCTTGCGCAACTGTTCCGGTAAGTTTATTATCTGCCGCCATTATGTAACTACCAGCAGATCGTAAAAAGCCAGTAATACCATTTACATTTATTAATCCTAATCCATTTGTAGAACCTGTGTAAGAAATACTGTCATTGCCCCCCTCTGTTCCAATACCTACAAGGTCATTAACAAAGGCAGTATTGGTTGGATAATAATAAGAAGACCCCACATAGGTCTGTAACGTATCTAACATGCCCCATTTGGCCGCCAGATAGGTTTCTACAATTCTTCTGCCCGACTTTTTAGTATCAAAACCAGCTAATACAGTTTCACTCACTCCCCAATGTACAGACGAGTAAAAACCAGTTCTGTTACCAATAGTGCCGCTTAAAGTTGTTGCTGCTGTAGATACGCCATTAGAGCTTAAAGACCCTGTTCCGTTATAGTAGTAATAAGCATAAGCACTACTTTTTGGTGTATAGTTCTCAGGGATAAGCCACTGCCCACGCAAATCGTTGTAAACACTATAATAATAACCGGTATTATTCCGCATAGCAGTTACCTCGTACTTGGAGTTTGCAGTTACATAACGCAAACCAATTAAGGGCGTGCCTTGCGTACTGTTGCTTGAGTTAGAGAAAGTACCATATCTAAAATCCGTTAAAGCAGATGGAGCATCCGGGTACACATGAACTACCTGTGCAATGTTAAATCCATTTTGAGGTGCAACTAATGCATTAGTTGCAATATCGAGACCTTGAATTCCATTAAACTCTACAATGTTATTTCCATCTTGTGTAGATAAAACAGGTTGTTTAGAGGTGGTTGTCTGGGTAGCAGAAACATTATTCGATTTATCCTTCCATCCGGTTATTAATCCTGCGGACTTTGTGAAAGTGGAAGTGTCAGAAGCATCAAACCATAGGTTAATCTTGCTTTGAGCAAACCCACCAGGATAATATTGAGCATTTGTTGAGGAAACAGAAACGACGATACAGAAAACAAAAACAAGCAATTGAATAAGACTCTTTTTCATAAATGGCATACTAGTGTAGAATACGCTTACAAAATAATGCGTTCTCTCTTAGATAAACTTTACTGTATGTTGCAAAAGATGGTTTTCAAACAGATATTTTTCAGTTGCATGTATTAAGTTAATAGTAGCGCCTAAAACGTTTTCGAATAAGATATACTATTATAAGCTGTTCAAGATTGAATGTTCTGAACAGATAATTGAATGTCTAAATTCCTACAACTGAATCAATCTGTATTATTCTTTTTTCTTTACTAGAGGATGTCTAGACAATCGTGATATCTATTTAGGAGAATTGGAAAGCTTTGTACAGTATGAACTTATACCACTTTTGAAGTTAATAGAAACTATTCGTATTAATTTATAGCATTAGTCAATCGTAATTCTATTTAAAGCTACTTGGTGGCTAGAAGAAAAAATAGTTTGGGAATGGATAGAAAAGTAGAAGTTACAATGGATAGGTCAAATTACTTAATTCACTAGAAAATTAAAAGTTTAAAAAAACTCAATATGTATGTATGCTCTAATATGCGATAATCCGAATGATTAAGGACAATCCCCTTCCCGTAATCATTTCAATATTTGACAATGAATATGCTTAGTTTTGAGTTGTCTTTCCAATCGAGGATACTAATGTTAAAAGTAACTTAACAATATATTAAATGTTTCAAAGTAGATATAAAAACATCACCTAAGAAGAAAAGCCTCACTATTGAACATGATATTAATTCGATTTTTACCCATTTCATATTGCTCAGATACATACAAAATGGTTACATTCTTAAAATCTATCACTTAAATAAATATGCCATTAAAATCGTAAGTATGTAATTAAATCGAACTAACGCTAAACTAACCATAATTTCAACTACCTTCACCACCTAACCGTACAAATAAATGCGCATATTACTCTTAATCATTCTTTCTTGCATTTTTTTCCTCCCACAAAATACAAGTGCTCAAAAGATAACTGTCACATATAGTGGCTATCCTATCGACCCAAATATCAGAAAAGACTCCTCAATGCTTAGCTTCCTTTCTAGCTACCGAGACAGCGTGATTAAATCTATGGGAGCAATCATTGGATTCTCCACAACAGGTCTCAGCAAGCATCAACCCGAAAGCGGTCTGGGCAACTTTATGACCGATGCCCTGAAAACAATTGGCGAGCAAGTATTCGGGCAACATATAGATGCAGCATTTGTAAACTATGGAGGCGTGCGGTCTTACCTACCCAAGGGAAATGTTACAGTAGGAAACATCTTCGAACTGATGCCTTTTGACAACGTACTGGTACTACAAAAAGTTAAAGGTGATTCATTGCTTTCCTTTCTCAACCATATTGTGGATAAAAATGGATGGCCTGTTAGTGGCATCACCCTTGCAATTAAAGAAAAAAAGGCTGTAAATATTTTAATTGGAGGTAAACCACTCTCTACAGACAGCGTCTATACCATTGCCAACTCCGACTATATTGCAAACGGTGGCGACGATACCAACATGCTAAAAGTTTTTCCACAAGAGAAGAAAGGTTACCTAATAAGAGATGCGCTGATAACTTACGTAAAGTTGCTGACGGAAGAAGGAAAACCCATTGACGCTAAAATTGAAAAAAGAATTGTCTATGCCGATCAATAGAAGGAAATTTATTCAGCAATCTGCTCTTACAGGAGGCGCATTGCTTACGTCTTCCATCATTGGAAAAGCTTTTGGGGAAACAAATTCTTCAAAAGATACACTTACCATACTTCATACAAATGATGTACACAGCCGATTGGATCCCTTCCCAATGGATGGCAGCAAAAATGCTGGATTGGGCGGAGTGGCTGCCAGGTCAACCATCATTCAACAAATAAGACAGGAAACAGATAATGTTTTATTGTTGGATGCCGGGGATATATTTCAAGGTACTCCTTACTTTAATATATATAAAGGCGAACCCGAAATAAAAGCAATGAGTCTGATGGGCTACGATGCCTGCACAATGGGCAACCACGACTTTGATGCTGGTATCGAGAACTTTGCCACACAACTGAAGCACGCCAATTTTCCAGTACTACTTTGCAATTACGATTTCACAAATACACCCATGGAGGGCAAATCGGTTCCTTACAAGATATTCGAGAAAGGCAATATAAAAGTGGGTGTATTTGGTGTAGGCATCGAAATGAAAGGACTGGTGCCAGACAACCTTTATGGTAATACAATTTATAAAGATCCTATCGAATGCGCCAATACAACGGTAGACTTCTTGAAAAGACATGGTTGCGATATGATTATTTGCTTATCGCACCTTGGGGATAAGTATGATGACAACAAAGTGAGCGATGAAATATTGGCAAAAGAGACTTATCACATCGACTTGATACTGGGAGGACACACACACCGTTTTTTTTCTGAACCCAGGAAGTATTTGAACAAGAATAGTGGGGATACTTTGGTGAATCAAGTAGGTTGGGCAGGGCTTCAACTAGGTAGATTGGACTATAATTTTGATGGTAAGAAAAAGAAAAATTTGCTGAAAGCCAATGTGGTATTGATTGGAGGGAAAATTGGAAAATAAAAATTTTTTTTTCAACAAAAAGTATCCATATTCGCAGTCCCAATGAATTTTAAAGGGGGAAATCTCGATATATCTACGTCAACTCTAACTGAGAAAAAACATTTTACTGACAAAAAATTTTTGAATGAATTATGGGTACTACGAACGTTTCCAAGACTGCCGAAAATGTGTGGAGCAACTGCTTAAAAATCATCAAAGACATTGTTGAATGGCAACATTTTAAGACATGGTTTGAACCAATTACCCCGGTAGAATTAAAAGGCAATGTATTGATGATACAAGTGCCTAGCCAATTTTTTTATGAATACCTCGAGGAGCATTATGTAAACCTGTTGGCAAAGACACTAAAGAGAGAGCTAGGCAAAGATGCTCGTTTGGAATATAGAATAATGGTAGATAGTGGAAACGGTCGCAGTGGCAGTATGGATGTACCTACTAGTGGTAGCAAAACTTTTAACCACAACGAAATGAATTTTCCATTGGTAATTGACAATCCAGTCAAGAATCCATTCGTGATACCGGGTTTGAAGAAGATGCAGATTGATCCTCAGTTAAACCACAATTATACTTTTGATAGTTACGTAGAAGGAGATAGCAATCGTGTAGCACGCAGGGCAGGTAAAACGGTAGCAGATAAACCAGGCGGAAACTCTTTTAATCCTTTGGTTATATATGGCGGCGTTGGTCTAGGAAAAACACACCTAGCACAAGCAATTGGTAACGATGTTAAACGCTTGCATCCAAACAAAGTGGTATTATACGTAAGCAGCGAAAAGTTTATTAATCAGTTTCAAGACCATAGCCGCAACAACGCCATTAACGACTTTATACATTTCTATCAATTAATAGATGTATTGATTATTGATGATGTACAATTCTTTGCAAGGGCAGAAAAAAGTCAGGACGCCTTCTTTGCAATCTTCAATCACTTACATCAGACAGGCAAACAATTGGTATTAACAAGCGATAAGTCCCCTAAAGACTTAGATGGCTTACAAGAGCGTTTGTTAAGCCGTTTTCGCTGGGGATTGAGTGCAGACATTCAATTGCCTGACTACGAAACAAGAATTCAGATTCTTGAGCGTAAAATGAAGAACGATGGTCTTGATATGAGCAAGGAAGTGGTTAAGTATGTTGCCTACAATATTACCACCAATGTAAGAGAATTAGAAGGCGCCTTGATCTCCCTATTAGCGCAGTCTTCTTTAAATAGAAAAGAAATTGATCTTGAGTTGGCTAAGAAGGTACTCCGCAATTTTGTGAAGACTAGCAGCAAAGAAATTACCATTGACGCTATTCAAAAGATGGTTTGCGAATACTTTGGTGTTCATTACGATAAGTTGTTGCAAAAGACCCGTAAGAGAGAAATAGTTCAGGCTAGGCAGATTACCATGTTCCTAGCTAAATCTTTCACTAAGAACTCTTTAAAAACGATTGGCGAACATTTTGGTGGCCGAGATCACACCACAGTTATACATTCTTGTCAGACTGTGAAAGATTTAATGGATACTGATTCTGTTTTCCGTGAAAACGTAATGGAGATAACCCAAAAAGTACAATTAGCATCTATGTAAGTTGAAATAAAATACTTGCCTCAATAAATAATAATCGGGCTTGTAAAATGAATGTTTCCATAAAAAGACGCTTCATTTTGCAAGCCCGCTTCAGTTTGTATCCCTTTAAGTGAACTTTATTTTCAGAATTAGCGATTTTGATTTTGCCGTTTAGTTTCACATCCCTATTTTTGCACCCCGCTCTGAAAAAGGAGTTAGGACGGTGAGATGGATGAGTGGCTGAAATCAGTAGTTTGCTAAACTGCCGTACGGGTTAAACTGTACCAAGGGTTCGAATCCCTTTCTCACCGCTAGTTGCAATTAGCATTCAAACGGGAAGTAGCGCAGGCCGGTAGCGCACCTGGTTTGGGACCAGGGGGTCGCAGGTTCGAATCCTGTCTTCCCGACACAATTACACACTAACCCCCTTGATTTTCAAGGGGGTTTTTTGTTTCCTTCAGGATATCTTCATAATTCCTTGCAATCTAGAAAAGAAACTCACTTTCACTGTTTTGAGTTTTATCATTTTCAAGAATATTTACGTTACATCCGATGTCCGATGTCTGTAGATTCGCGGATGGGATTCTCTAAAATCACCCTTTTTTAGAAACACTACAATCATTATAGACAGACAATACCCCATTAATACATGTACTTTTATCCCAAACTCAAGTTTTTATCAATGTTTATAACTAATAAATCTTTTAAGAAAAGTATTTTATCAGTACCTAAACACCTTACTTTGCCAACTTAATTAAAACAATTAAAATAAATAGTATGTCAGATCAACAACAACCCAATCAACTGAATATAGAGATAACTGAAGAGATGGCTGAGGGCGCTTATGCAAATCTTGCCATCATCACGCACAGTGCATCGGAATTTATTATAGACTTTGTAAGTGTGATGCCTAGTACCACAAAGAGTAAGGTAAAAAGCAGAATAATCTTTACGCCTATGCACGCCAAACGTTTTATGAAAGCCATCAAAGAAAACGTAGAGCGTTTTGAAGCTACCAACGGTGTTATACAAGATATGGAACAAGTGGAAGTACCCTTCAACTTCGGAGGACCAACAGCGCAAGCTTAATAAAATTGATAATTAATAATGGATAATTGATAATTTGATTCTTGCTATCAATTGTCAATTATCCATTGTCAATTAAATCATTCCTTCATCCGCAAAACTATAATAACCTTCGCTGCTCACGATGATATGATCCAGTACCTTGATGTCGAAAAGTATAGCCGCATTACTTATCTTCTTTGTCAGGACTTCATCTGCTTTGCTGGGTTTCAAACTTCCACTGGGATGATTGTGGCAAAGTATGATAGATACAGCATCGTATGCCAATGCCTTCTTGATAATGACTCTTGGGTCGGCAACTGTGCCGGTCATGCCCCCTTCGCTGATTATTTCGTGGTGTAATATCTTCTGTGCATTGTTCAGATAAATAGCAATAAAGAGTTCATGGCTTTTATACGCCAGTTGTGCCTGCATGAATAAGGCAATGTCTTTACTCTTAGTTATAATATCCTTTTTGTTCTCAGAGGCATTTCTACGCAAACCCAATTCCAGAGCAGCCACAATACTAATAGCTTTTGCTTCTCCCAAGCCCTTTACTTTCAATCCAACAATCTCCCTGTAGGACAAGGAAGCAACTTGTTTTAAATCGTTGTTACACCTTGATAGTAACTCTTTTGCCAATACAACAGCACTTCTATCTACAGTTCCGTTGTTGATAAGTATTGCCAACAGCTCCGAATTACTCAACGAAGTGGCACCTTTAGCTATTAATTTCTCTCTTGGTCGGTCATCCTCGGCCCAATCTTTAATGGTAGACATTATTTTATTTATGTTGATAAGTTGTACAATAGTGGTTCTTTTTTTGCGAAAAACACAAATAATTTAATATTCGATTAACTTGTAAATTATCTTCGCAGCTCATTCAGAGATATGAACCCATCCGTTAAGATTTTTTCAGGTACAGGATCCCAACATTTAGCTGCTAAGATTGCCCAACGTTTCGGCGCCCCATTGGGTAAGATAAACATCCAGAAGTTTAGTGACGGCGAATTGCAACCCATCTTCTTAGAGAGTATCAGGGGCGATTATGTTTTCTTAATACAAAGCACTTGCGGCCCAACCGACAATATAATGGAATTATTGTTGATGATTGATGCGGCCAAAAGAGCGAGTGCCTACAAGATTGTTGCTGTATTACCCTATTATGGCTATGCACGTCAGGACAGAAAGGATAAGCCAAGGGTGGCAATTGGTTCTAAACTGATAGCTACTTTGCTGGAGGCAGCTGGGGCAAACAGAGTAATTACAATGGATTTGCATGCACCGCAAATTCAGGCTTTCTTCGATGTGCCAGTAGATCATCTCGACAGCTCTGCCATCTTTATTCCTTATATAGAGCAGATGAAGCTGAACAACCTTTGTTTTGCGGCTCCCGATGTTGGTAGTACCAACAGGGTAAGAGAGATAGCTAGCTACTTCAATACCGAAATGGTTATTTGCGACAAACACCGCAAACGTGCCAACGAAATAGCCAGCATGGTAGTAATTGGAGATGTGGTTGGAAAAGACATTGTTTTGATTGATGATATTTGTGACACAGGTGGCACGCTCGCCAAAGCTGCAGGTTTGCTGAAGCAGAAAGGTGCGGTGAGTGTACGGGCATTGTGTACGCATCCTATATTAAGTGGTAAGGCGCAAGAGAACATAGACAATAGTGAACTGGAAGAATTGGTGGTTTGCGATACGATTCCACTTCGTTTTCAAAGCAGTAAGATAAAAGTACTTTCTGTAGCAGATTTGTTTGCTATTGCCATCAGGAACGCCTACGAAAACAAGAGTATCACTAGTTTATTTGTGCATTCACAATTAAAGAACAGATAGGGATAAGTGGCTCGATGCAAATAATTGCCTCAAATTTGGCATTGTTTCAATATCTTTCTATCAATCCTCCTATATTTGCACCCCTTTAAAGCAGCAAGGCGAGGTAGCTCAGCTGGTTAGAGCATCGGATTCATAACCCGAAGGTCGGCAGTTCAAGTCTGCTCCTCGCTACAACACAAAAAGGCACTGAAATAAATCAGTGCCTTTTTTGTTTATCACTACTTTGTTACTGCCCAATCACTAGTCGGTTATGCATCAATCAATATTAATCCCCAAAATCGTGCTATGGGGTCAACCCCACCAATCTAATCAATTGGCTTTGCGAGCCAATCAATTGACCTACCCAACCTAATCGATTGGCTTGGCGAGCCAATCAATTAACCTGCCTAACCTAATCAATTGGCTTACTCAACCTAATCAATTGGCTTTGCGAGCCAATCAATTGACCTACCCAACCTAATCGATTGGCTTGGCGAGCCAATCAATTAACCTGCCTAACCTAATCAATTGGCTTAC
>Ga0007818_1000383_pt1 | contig 12663 bp, 13 predicted proteins | sample CryBogCBE08Jun09_FD_71221 | JGI IMG/M metagenome (GOLD analysis project Ga0007818, IMG submission 71221) | Freshwater microbial communities from Crystal Bog, Wisconsin, USA - CBE08Jun09 | ecosystem: Environmental > Aquatic > Freshwater > Lake | place: Crystal Bog, Wisconsin, USA | collected...
TGAAGCTATAAAAGGGTTCAAATGTAATGGTTTCACGTACATCCCACGTTTTTGTTTCCCACATAGAATTGATACCATCTATCAGCACTTTATGTTTCGTACTTTCAATATACATTCCACTTCTACCAAATCGTAGGCCTACCTCAATAATAAAAGTATCTCTATACTGAACATTAAGGGGGCCTGTATATCCGTACATATGTTTTTCAACCCATTCTACAATCTCAGAAGGTGGCGTGTTCTCATGTGAAATATATTTCCACACATCAGCAAACCCGTATTGTTTCTCGGAGTATTCGTAGGTTAACTGGTATACGATGTGTCCATTCACAATAATAAAGTCGGTCATACCCTCTTTCGCATCAATGAAGGAGGACCACATCATATTCTTCTTTTTCAGGTGGGGTTCAAGGTCTTTATACGACGTTATTTTGTAGCAATCCTTACTAGATGCTGTTTTATGACCCCATCTAGGTTTAATAAAAATAGGATAGGTTCCATCCAAATCATGAAATGTGCCACTAGGAATATGCTGAGATTGAGCAATGAATAATTTATCATATACAAACCGATGTTTCGGATTTAGTTCGTAGGCCCTACTATCAAACATGGGCAAATCTCTCCGTATACGGTGAGGAAAAGAATGATACGGGTTTGTAATACCCAGCATTTTACAATATAGTTTATCATACACATCCATTGAAATATACAAATACTAAAAATTAGCACCAGTGGATTGTATATCCGCTTTCCGTTTTACTCCATGTAGCTAATATGGATGGATTTACATTGTTTTTCATAATGTCCTCCGTCTTGTATACATTATGATGAATGTCAATGTAATAAATAATGCCGTTAATATCCTCCGCCCATACTTCTCGGTGAACGGGTTTCGTATCAGCACTAATAAATCCATGTGGAACGCCCTTACTATGTGTTCCACAACAGGTATGTCCTGCTTTTCGTCGACGAGTGCATTGGTCATTTTTAGCGCTTTTTGCGATACATCTTTCTTCTAGTGGAACTGTATTTTTGTTTCGCCGTCTAGGCTCTTCTTGCAACTCAGTCTTTTCAATCATCGCAATAATATCATTAGTAGGCACCCCTTGTTGCAGGTCATGAACGACTTTAGATTTGAAAGAAGAAAGCGAGGTTTTCATTTGTTGGACTCGTTTATCCATGGTAAAGACAACAATATAGTTATAATATTCAATTTTAATTTGAATAGAACGATATGATATATACAATGTTCTATGCTACCTATACAGGCCATATAAAATCGGGGGTATATCCCTCATGGGAAGAATGTAAACGCGAAGCTGGAAAACGACCCAAGTTTAAAAAATTCAATACGGAAGAAGAAGCTCTTCAATTCGCGCGGTTTGGTCCCTTTGGCGAGGAAGAATCGTCGGCGGTATGTGTCTACACCGATGGATCTTCTGTTCAAGGGAAGGGAGGTATAGGCATTTATTTCGGAGAAAACGACGAACGAAATGTATCGCGGGCGATTGGAAAGGCAACCAATAATGTGGCGGAATTGACGGCCGTGCTAGAATGCATGAAACTCATGGATGATTGTACCATCTATACCGATTCTACCTATGCGATATTATGCTGTACTACCTACGGCGATAAATGTGAAAAGAAAGGGTGGGATATTCCCAATTCGGAACTAGTCCAAGAGGCACACGCACTCTATAAGTCAAAATCCATCAAGTTATGTCATATCAATGCTCATACAACGCGGTGCGACATTCATTCCCTTGGGAATAGAGCGGCGGATGGATTATCCCGTTATCCACTCCGTCCATGACCTCTCGTACCCGGCGTTAATTTTCTCAACGACCGCGCGACTGGTCTGGAGAGCCCCCTCTATCCACTGTTGATAGGTGGATGAATATTGCGATCCGCATAGATACACCCCTTTACACGGATTTTGAAATTGTTTGGATAACACCTCGCTGTCCTTGCCCACGCGCCAGTATCCGACCCCGCACTCCCAATAAAATACCTTCGTATGGACAGGCTCGACTCGTAGGCCCAGGTCTTGGTACATGTATTCCCGTATCGCCCGATTCACGCCTCTACTCCCCTTTTCAAGATATAAACGGTTCCAGTATCTGGCATAGTCTCCATCCGTGTATATCATGACCGTATCCCCCATGGGAAGTATCATGCGTAGAGGGGACGAGGTTCTCACCTTGGGTATATCGTGCGCGGGGAGCGTACAGTAGATGCGACAAAGGGGCGCACATTCAATCGCTCGCACATCAAGTTTGGAGAACAGCGTAAAGGAGGCGATAACATGAGGGGGTAATGTGCAAATACAAAAGGGGGGTGAGTATTCGCCTCGATTGGTCCGTATTGTTTTCCCCATGGCCACAACCTCTTCTTTACGCAGGGATACGCGGTACAAGGATAACCGTCGCATCAACTCGTGAATGACCTGGGATAGTCCGCCCTGAAGTATGAAAAACGAGTGATTCATTTCGGAAAGTGCGTGCAATGCGTTGTACGCATTCGTGTGAAACATGTTGGAGTACCCTAACGAGTCCTCTACGAAACGGGCCTCTTCTTCCGATACAACGGTTTTAATATACTCCATCAATGACATTTTCTTCAGGTCGTGGATAAGGTCTACCTTGCTCGCTAGATACACCTTGCCAAGGACCATTTTCAAAGTGTAGGGGGAGGAGTGAACGTACTCGCTTTCCGAGACGGGGACTATCTTCTCGTCTAGTTTAAATTCGCGTAAAAGGTCCATCAATAGCTCGTGATGGCGTCCGAACCTAGCCCCTCCCGCCTCAACGACCATGTAGGCATCTTTGTACGTAAATATATTGCCTCCCCACTTATCTCTCTCCAGAACGATGAGTTCACGGGCAGGATCCCTTTTCACCAACTGGTAGGCTGCGTACAGACCGGCTATTCCTCCTCCTAGAATCATGTATAGTCTCTATAAAGTATTCGCCAACGTATTGGCGATGGAAAAATCTACCAAAACAATTCACGGCCATCTCGTACCTTAGTAACCATGGAGTCCGTTAACGCCGCCAAGCGTCGCCTCGCGCCCGAACACCTGGAGGCCCTGCGCCACTACCGCCCCATTGACGAGATGCACGAGGTCAGGCTCGGCGCCCACGTGCGCTACCTCACCCACAAGCTCATGCCCGGCGGATTCGTCCTACGCGTAGACCCCACTCCCCACGGCCCCCTCCTCCTCCTCAAGTCCTCCCGCCTCTTCTCCGTGCGCATGGACGACGTCGTGCTCTTCCAGAAGCTCTCCCCCGACGAAGCCCTCCTCCTCCACGCCCGCGACTGCGTCTAAAAAAAGGGTGCTCCGCTCGCCTAAAACACAGTATTAACGTACATGCTCCGCTCACCTAAAACAGTATTAACGTACATGCTCCGCTCACCTAAAACACAGTCATAAACTCCTTAATGCACGTACATGCTTCGTCGCTCACTTGCTCCTCCGCAAACGCGTAGTAGTCCCCGCCCGTCCACCTAGAGTACTCCCATCCCGCTAGCTTCATCGGCTTCCCGCGATGACTCAGACGAATGTGCCAGAAGAACTTCGGCCGAATCCACAGCTTCACCGGCTTGCCCTCCTCCAGCGCGACGTACAGGTTCCGCATCGTGTCGCTCAGCTTACCTGGATTGAAATGCAGAAAGAATGCCTTGTGCGCGCCCTGCTCCACCTCCACTCGCTCCAAGGGGCCCCACGTGAACGCCTCGCGCACGTCGGCTTCCGTGAACTGGTTCAGGGAGTAGGGGATGCAGAGCGACGGCATCTCCACCACGTTCTCCCACACCGCACACGAAATGTCGTCGGGGCTCCCGAACACCGAAACGTACGTTTTCTGCCCGTCGTACACCTCCCACGACTGATTCCACCTACGTTGCGCCTCCTCCACGATGTCCCTCGCACTTCCGCGCGCCAAGTCCACCCGCATGTCCGTAACCCCGTCGCTCGTGCACACGATGCGCACCTTGTCCGTCAGTTTGAACCCCATCTTCTTGTAGTACGGCGCAAACCCCGTGATTCCGTTGTGCCCCAACGCCTGGGAGGGAACGAGTTGCTCCCCGGAAACAAAGGTCGCGCGGGGCGTGGGAACCATCTCCACCCGCGTATCCGAAACGGGGAAGGGCGCGGTTTCGCGCCGAATGAGTCTCACGCTATCCTTCGTGCGCTCCACCTCCGCCTCGCTGGAAAACGTATGCGCCTCGCTCGTGCACACGAGCTCGTCGTTCACGAACACGCACGTCTGCGAGTCCCCCACGTTCCACACCTCAATCACGTCTCCCGTGATGCGCGCCATCGTAAGCGTGCTCCCGCTGTGAAGCGTGTCCCCCATCATAAGCGAGTGATTCCACAGAGTCAGCGCGGGGTTCTCCGTCGCCATCACGGCGGGCATGTCCAGCGCGCGCAAGGCGCGGATGCAGTGACTGCGCCCGTGTCCGTCCAGCACGGCGACGTACTGTGAGTCCTTGGTGTAACCGCTCACCACGTAATCCTGTTGGCTACCGAGTTGTAATGCGTATACTTCCATTTCATTGATGCAGATTCCAGGCCCGGGAATCATTTCAATTTTTTTTAGCGCCGTAGTGAATGAGTGACCCTGCAGAGGCGCAACGCAAGGCCTACGCCTACCTCGGGAAAACGGCGAAGCTGTACCGCGCCGCCCCTCCGAAGAAGTTCAAGGTGAAAGACCCCAACGGGCGGTGGGTCTCCTTCGGTCGTCGCGGGTACGACGATTTCACGAAGCACAAGGACCGCAAACGTCGCGCGAGGTACCTCGCAAGGGCCACCCGCATCCGCGGCAACTGGAAGTCCAACCCCTACTCTCCCAACAATCTCTCCATCCACATTTTATGGTGAAAAATTGAACTCGCTTGGTCCGGCGACGGAGAGAGCCATGAATCGCGTAGAGACCGCCGTTTCCAATCTCCTACTCGCCTCGGTAGAGCCGGGGGACCGCTACGTGTACCGCAACCTCCTTTCCATGGTCAACGCCATTCGCCGAAACGACTGGAAATACTACGTCAGTACCAGGAGCCACCTCATGAACATGGCCGAGGATAGACCGGTCGTTCATGAGTGGATATCCTACATGGATGTGTACGCCAGAACTCATGGCTGACTTTCGTATCTTCTGTTTCATGAAACATCGCAAGCTTCACATTCAAAACTTTTTTCAAAAGTATTTTGAAATCGAGGGTAGGTCCATTTTAAAAAAAGTTTTGAAAAAAGTTTTGAGTGTGAATAATTGAACTACGTTGGACAGTCTGTAAAATCCTTTCATGGTTCGAGTGTTTAATCGTACGCTATGCGACTTCAACCCTGAATTTTCCCAAAAAAAGGGTGGGTTCGCCTCCCCTTTTTTGTATGGACTTACATTTCGATGTAGGACTTGAACGTCTTGTCGTTGCGCGCCATCTGGGTCTCCCGCTCCGCTGGTGTCTTGGCAAGGTAGACCATCCAGTACAGGTCCCGTCCCTTGCGCTGGCAGTGCACTATCCGCACGGGGACGAACTCCCGGTGCTCCCTCTGCGCCTCGTCGTTCGCGCGTAGTCGCTCGTACAGCGACTTCCCGTTCTCTGTCAATTCCCTAAAGTGGAGGAAAATGCGAAGACATTCCGTCTCGCGGTGGTGCGCGGGAACCATGTCCACCTTGTACAGCTCGCCAAGGTCAAGGTCGGCCAGCACATCGCGGACGTACCCTTCAGGAGTGGAGGTGAGTGCGCTTGCGATAACCATGCTCATTTCAGTAATTGATTCCATTTCTTATACCACTCTACCTCCCAGAAATCATTTCAATTTTTTATAGATACGTTGACTCTACCGTCTTTTTAAAAAATTGAAATCGAACTGCTTACCTTGATGGATATACACGATGTTCTCCGTTAAAATGAATTCCGCTTTCGAATCGTCCGCTACTCTTATCGCGCGCACCGCGATTGAACATGCCATATCCCTCCTCGCTGAAAAATACGGGTTCTCCGCCCAAGAAGCAACCGACTGCATATTCGGGAACGGAATAGAAGTATCCAAATCGCTTCTCCCCCGAGATGAACTCCCCTGGTGCGGAAAGGCGTACGAGGAGTGTTGCCAGGCCCTCGTCGTCAACAACGGCCTATTTACCCAGTGCCCCCGAAAACGCGAAGGCGACTGGTGCAAGGCCTGCGCCAAACAAGTCGTCAAGGACGGAACACCCAAGAACGGGTGCGTCCAAGCCCGGCTCAGCACCCCCGTCATGGCCTACAAGGTTGGCAAACGAACCGTAGTGCCCTACAGCGAATACATGACCAAGAAAAATCTCACCAAGGAGCTTGTTCTGGAATCCGCCGCAGCCTACGGTCTCACCATTGACCCCGTCCAGTTTGACGAACGGAAACGCGGAAGACCCGCCGGCTCTCGTAGTATGACCTCCGACCCCATTCCTGAACCTAATGACGAAGGAGAACCAGAAGTCGCCCCGACCCGCGAATCTATCACCGCCATGGAAGACAAGACCCTACGCGCTCTCGCATCGGAACATGACATTAACGTGCGCAACGAAGGAGGTAAGTACTTCACCAGTAAGAAATTACGTGAGCAACTATTTACGAAACTTAATCTATAAATTTGTGAATCTACTAAAAAAAGGGGAGGCGAACCCACCTTTTTTTGTATCACCCATTTCTCACTTCATGACTCATTTCTCAGTTCATGACCCATTTCTCACTTCATGACCCATTTCTCACTTCATGACCCATTTCTCGTCTACATGATATAGGGTTCAATGGATTCCATGGTGTCGTGGGCATACAGGGGGTAGTTTCGCCAGTGTACTTTATTTTAAATATCGGCGATGATTATGCATAACCCTGCTATATCCATAGGCACTGCCTTTTTTACAGGTGCGGCGATTGCTGCCATTCTAACAGGATTCGTAGCTCACTCCACGGATACTGACCCTAGCCATAAACAAGGACCAAGTCAGATAAGCCAGACAAGCCAGACAATTCAGTCAAACCAGACAGGACCAATCCAGACAAGTAAGACAATTCAGACAAGTCAGACAGGACCAAGCCAAACAAGTAAGACAAACCAGACAGGACCAAGCCAAACAAGTCAGACAGGACCAAGTCAAACAAGTCAGACAGGACCAAGTCAAACACCGGGCACTGGTCAGAATAGACAGGTAACGAAACGGAATGGTTTATTCGGAACCTTTGGATTCGTAAAGTCTAGCCCCCTTAAAACATTCAAGGATGGAAGACCGGCTCCCCCTCCCTTAATAGGCAAGATGACATTATCTCAAGTTACCGATAAGAAAAAAGAATGGGGTCAATTTGCAGGTAACTCACAAACCGCATCTACATGGATACGGCTAGAAGAGTTAATGCTGGATGCTGAAAAGGCGAAAGGTAATATCAAGGAACGCTCTTTATACAATGATATCTATGAGGGTAAATATATTATTGCACAATCTGAAATCATGAAAGAAAAATGGATAGAGTACAAACAGCTGTATTCTATTTCCACGGAGGATATTATTACTAAGGCCGAAACTGCAGGACGGGATGCGAAAGAGGCGATTCGGTTAGCGTCTACTCTATTGACCGCGACTGGACTCCCCTACACAGAAGGAATTGATAAATCAGCACAAGCTACTAAAAAAATGGATGAGAGTTGGGCCGAGGTCTTACAAGCAGACCGGTTTGCTGTGGATACCATTACCAATTCAATCGATGATACACTAAAAGAGGCACATGAAAGGGTGGTAAATGCATCCAAACGAAGACGAGAATCCTATGGTAAGCCTGAATTAAAACAGGCTATTCAAGACGAGTTGGAAGCAATGAAGAAACGGCGTGAAATAAAACTGGTTCCTAGTGCATCTATACGAGAGGCGATTGAAAAAGATAATGCTATTATTAAGATTGAAGAACAAAATTACAATGATGCTATCGTAGAGTATTTACTCAAAGAAGTTGAAACTGGAAAAAAATCATTGAATGGACTGGTAGACCGGTTCAAATCACAACGAGAACTTGCTAAAAAAATAATCGCCAATCGCCCGAGAGATTTGACGAAGGAGCTGAGTATCTATACTACGATGAATGATATTGTTCAGTTTATAGAATCCCAAGACAGTACCTTTCGGCCATTGGAGGTAATGAAAGAAGAAATGGTGGAATGGAATAAGATAAAAGATGTGGTAGATAAAGCACGCAATGAAACTACCATCGGCAATGTTCAAGTAGATTGGACGGATGAATTAAATAAGCTTAAACCACCCACGTTAATGGATACGCATTATTTAGAAACATTAAGTGATATAAAAGATTCAATAGGCAATGCGATATCATCCGCCGTAGCTCCAGTATATCAATATACGAATGACTATTTGAATGAATTAGTTGATCCGCGCATAGATACGAATCTACCCAAAGATGAACGCGAGATAATACTCCCAGAAGTTAGACTAATACCCGAGTCATGTAAACAAAAATTTAACCAGTTGAAAGATTTGCGACAGATTACCATAGATGTACTCTCTGAGATTAAAAAAGTTCATCGTTCCGATGTAGAATTGATGCAAACGTATTATAATAGACCAATCCCTCCTAGTAATATGCCTGAGCTAAATACAAAGTATGATTATTTTTTAAACTTATATCATCAGTCTAATTCAGACCTATATAAAAGTGCTGTATGTGATAACCTGTATAGGATAGAGTTGGACACGACCCTGGACCTTTTTGAACAATATCTTAATAAGGCTACTGCGCTATATAGCAATACCTCAAATGAATCTTATGTAGTTCGCTTTGCGGAATTAATAAAAAAGAAACTCGAAGTAAAAGGCATCAAGGAGCAACTCACGAAGGACATCAACGCTAAAGAAGAGAAGTATAAACAAAAGGTCATTTCCGCATATAATGAGTGGATCTTCGCGAAATCGTATACCAATTTTCCTACCCTAGATTTCATTAACACATTGAAAACCTACCAAGTAGATGAGATACGATACAATCAGACTATTCAATGTATCCTTACCCATTACACTACATTAAAAGAAATAAACCAATTGGAAATTAACATAAATAGTATCAATACGAAACTTAACCCCCAGGTCCAAACCAGTGGAAGGTATGAGATGGAGGAACAACTGAGCACTATGGAGAAACAACTGGATGACAAGAAGAGGAGTATACAATGTAACAACATTGAATTTGCCGTAGTTAACCTAACCTCAATGTTAGAAACTAAATTGACCACCGCAAGAAAGAACTATTTTGACTATATAATGAAAGAGCCCTCTAAATTAAAGGTTGATATCACCATGAATGATTTATTAGGAGTGAAAAATTTGCCCGGTATCGAGCAACCAGTTACCTATACTACTATACTAAGCCAAATACAGAAGTATCCGTTGAATGATGGTACAATTACTACCATCGTAAAGGACCTTATACAAGGAATTAACTACGATACTGATGTATTAGTGATGTCGGCACTATGTATTCAATTACTAGAGCTGAATAAAGATACATATCCTGAATTACAAAAACTATTGAAAGACTTACAAAATATACTAACAAAAATTGAATACGATTTGAATGACATCCTAAAATTGAAGGATAAGATGATACCCGCAATATATTATTATCACAAACATGATGACCTCAAAATGAATGCCGTTTCAAAATTACTAGCAATACAAAAAATACCAACTATTTTTGCCAAATTGGGCCTGGAAATAGACCTGAACAGAGTTGATGGACTACTTACATCAATACTAAATGGCTCAGATGATTCAGTATCTAGTGTAAATATCCTCTTTACTGAAATCAAAAAGAAGGTGGCTGTCTTGTTAGTTCCAATACCTCCATCGAATACTTCATCGAATACTTCATCGAATGATACTGGGATAGAATTACGAGAAGTACCATTGTCAATTAATGAATCTGTTAATGATACGAAATTATTAGAGAATGAATTATATGAATTAGAACAGTTGGACGACAGCAGTGTACATTCCAATGCCTCTTATCATTCAGCCAATAGCGACAGCAGTGTACATTCCAATGCCTCTTATCATTCAGCCAAGAGCATATCGTCGGATACCTATCCCTTCAATCAGTCGGACCGAGAAAAATGGATCACATTAATGGAAAATCATGAACACAATGACTCTGTATATGCTTTATTGGAAGCAATCGATAAAAAAAAAGTCAGTAAGTGGGATATAGTAAGACTAGCGATATACCCATATAATTATAATAAAAAAAATTTTAAAGAAATCTTCAACATCATAAATAAAAATAATAATGAGTCCTTACTAGTACTACGTCTTGTTGCAGTACGCATTCTACAAGATATTAAGAACCCTTCCAACAATATTTATAAGGCCTATATGAAACTCATAAACGAAGTTGGCCTGAACGTCTCAAGGGGAGGGTTTAACGGTATGTACGAGCGTAAAACACGAAAACGCAAACAAAAACATCTTGGTCATGGAATCAATAGTCGGTTTTCCTGAAAAAGGGTGGAATAGAATAATCATGAGAATGGAAACAAGAATGGTAAAGATGTAGTCCGAATAGGTGCGAATCGTAGTATTCCTTTCTGATGGCCGAACAAATCCAATGATCCAGGTTATTAACACGATTATTTTGAATACAAGAATGGTGTATAAAAACAGTTCATAAGGATTCATGATGTATCCTGATAAAAACATTTAACTCGGATTGAATTTGCGTCTAGGTTTTCTTATTAAAATAGTATGCTATAGTATGATTCGGTACCGTAGACGCCCTCAAATGGCCATGGTGTTTAGGAAACCTTCCGCTTGCCGAGCATGCGTCTATGTGGCCTAATGGATAAGGCATGCGACTTCTAATCGCAAGATTGCGGGTTCGAGTCCCGTCATAGATAAAATTGATACTACAGTTCTATAGTGTAGTATCAATATGAATGAGTTCATTTCAGTAACTGAGTTACTCACGACCTGGTTTGAACCGTTCAAGGAGGAGGAGGCGATAGTATCGTACAAAACAAAAACCAATACACATGAAACGACAGAGGAGATTAAGGAAAAATGGGAGAAAGGTAGAAATGAGGCGGTATTACTAGGTACCGAACTTCACAAACAGATTGAAGAATATTTTAAGGGAAATGAAGGAGGGACAAGCATAGAGTATGGGTATTTCTTACAGTTCGTGAAGGACGTTCCCTTGCAAACCAAGGCGGTGGAATGGACCTTAATGGACCGAGAACGGAGGATTAGAGGTACCATCGATTATGCTAGTGTGGTAGGAAATCAAATTGACCTGTATGACTGGAAACGAAGCTACTCTATTCATAAAGTAAATGGGTATTGCATTCAGCCAGACCTTAAGCATATTCCCGATTCCAAGTACTGGAGGTACACCCTTCAGCTGAACCTGTATAAACATTTGGCAGAACATAACGGGTACTCGGTAAGAAAAATGTTCATCGTTTGTCTTAACCCAGGAAATTTGGGGTACCAAAAGTATGAAGTCCCGAGGTTGGAGTTAGGAAATGTATTAAATAGTAGGCGCATAGAGTAATTCATGTGGATAATGAACTGGTGGATACGTTGGTACAACTATTTTTACCCGAAACAGTTGCTTATTCCATATGAAAATATATACCCTTTAGGAACGACCAAGGAATCCATCATGGAAACGGATGAGAATATCCAGAATAAGAGGGTGGGAGAAATAACCCCTGATGGAAACGTGATGTTATCCTATGACAAGGATTGTAATACTTTTTTATACTGGTCAAAAAAAAAGATTGCCTACAAGTATCTGGAGGTGCTTGCTCGGAAATATGTGATTCTGTATGATTGCAAAGAACTATATATCAATATGTTCAGGGAGTTATGGAAATCTTCCGTGAAAGTAGCCCCTCTACCCTTGATGGGCCCATTTGCCACCTTTAAACCCTACAATACGATAGCCCATAAATTGGACGCTCGTAGAATCGTCAATGAATCGGCGAATCAATACAAATATATGGGTGAAATGGTGATAATTACTTCGCCTACGTTTAAGGATATCAGCTACAGAGATTTTAAAAACAAGATGTATGATGACTCTAATGAAAGAGTATAGACAGAGGGGAGGTAAAGCGGCTACATTGCATCAAATGGTCCTTGATATGCCCGACCATGCTTCAGAAATAAAAGAGTATATGAAATGGTGTGATGATATTCCGGCAGTACACCGCATGAGTATGAAAGGGGGTAATGACCCTGACAAAATGAACTTTTTTTCCCCTCTTTCCGAACTTCCTGAAGTGCTGGAAAAAATTATTCCCCCATTCCCCCCTTTTATATATGCTAAAATGATTAATGACTTATCTAAAGTTGTACCTACGGCACTAAATATGGTTAAAAAAAGTGTCGAAAAAATGGATCATACATTGTCAGTTTCAGGGACAGGCCATCCAGAACAGATTCAGAATACTCGTCAGACCAACCCAGACCAGAAAGACCAGAACATCAGACCAATAACGCAGTTTCAGAATACCCAAATTCCAGACCAGAATCAGAATACCCAAATTCCAGACCAGAATCAGAATACCCAAATTCCAGACCAGAATCAGAATACCCAAATTCCAGACCAGAATCAGAATACCCA
>Ga0007818_1000384_pt1 | contig 12644 bp, 9 predicted proteins | sample CryBogCBE08Jun09_FD_71221 | JGI IMG/M metagenome (GOLD analysis project Ga0007818, IMG submission 71221) | Freshwater microbial communities from Crystal Bog, Wisconsin, USA - CBE08Jun09 | ecosystem: Environmental > Aquatic > Freshwater > Lake | place: Crystal Bog, Wisconsin, USA | collected...
CGCTGACCTTCGCCCTCAAGCCCCTGCTCGCACAGGCCCCTGGCGGCGCTTCGGTGGTCGCCCTCTCCTTCGCCCCCGATCGGGTGTGGCCCGGCTACGGCTGGATGGGTGTCGCTAAAGGAACCCTGGGGTCGATCGTTCGGTCGCTCGCCGTCCAACTCGGACCAGAGAACATCCGCATCAACGTCGTCGACGCCGGACCACTCCGCACCCCAGCGGCACGTGCCATTCCTGGAGCCGGTGCTGGGGTTGCGCAGTGGAGCCACCACGCGCCGCTCGGGTGGGATGTCGACGATCGTGCACCGGTGGCTGCTGCCATCATCGCCTTGCTCTCGGACCTCTTCAGCGCCACCACCGGCGCGTCGATCGTCGTAGACGGTGGCCTCCACGCCGTGGGAAGGTAGGACGTGACCACTCCACTCAACCTCCACGATCTCGTGCAGCGCTACGCCACCGTCGCTACCTCCATGGACGTCGACGCCTACGCCAACCTCTTCGCCGAGGACTGCACGCGCATTGACCCCATTGGCCAGCCTGGGCAGTACACCCGAGATGAGGTCCGGGCCTCGTGGGCAGGGGTCGTGCGTGGAGCGGAGACGATCACCTTCACCGCCACCGATATCCACACCGTGCTCGACACCGCCGCATTCCACTTCGACGTGGTCGTCGGACTCGGAGAGAGCACCGCCCACATCTCGGGCATTGAGGTCATGGTGTTCAACGACGATGGACTCATCACGTCAATGCACGCCTACTGGGGGGACAACGACTTCTCCCTTGGCTAATCTGCTGGGGCTGCAGAGTGCCGTTGTGCCGATCGGACTGGTGAGCAATGACCATCGAAGGATCGAAGGATCCACGAACGAGTGACGCGGTAGCGGCGTTCGAACCCTTTGGCGACTCCACCCCGGGACCGCATTCGACGGTCGGGTCGGTGTGGCATACCGTGCAACTCGTCCTCTTAGACCTCGTCCTCGGCTCAGCGTCGGCGATGCTCGGACTCGTGATCGTCGCATCGCTGTCCACCGTGGCGGGAAACCAGTTGAGCAACTACTGGCACAACATCGTCCACGAAGTGTGGTTTCCCGTTGGCCTCGTCTTAGGGATGGCAGCGTCGGGGAACTACCGCAGCTCTCGGCGAACCGGGAACCAGAGCACCTTCACCCATATGAGCAGCTACTTCTTCGCCATCAGCGGCGGGGGGTTGCTGTCGATTCTGTTGACCTCAGTCGTGCACCGCGTCTTCAACATCTACGAGGCCAACTCCACCCACGTCATCGGCTCCATTGTCTTCGCCATCTTCCTCGTGCCCGTTGGTCGCTCGGTCCACCGCCACGAGGTGCTCCGTCGGCACCCCATTCGCGTCCTCATCCTCGACTCGGGCGAAGCCCTGCGCCGCTACCGAACCCACCTCGACCTCCAAGGCGGCTTCCAGATCGTCGGTTGGGTCCCCGGCACGCCATTGCAACGGGGCGAGGGCCTCGGCACCATTGAGCACCTGCGAGACATCTGCGTCGCCAACAACATCGATCAGGTGATGGTCGGCCAGGTGGATTACCCAACGCCGGTCTTCATCGACCTGCTCCGAGACATCCAAGGTGTCGCCCAGTTGACCATCGTCCCGCGCGCCTTTGAGCTGCTCAGTTGGCGGAGCACCTTCACCGAACTCTCCGGCCTCCCCCTCATTGAGGCTGCACCCCTCCAAATGTCGATGCTCGACCTCTTCGTGAAGCGAACCTTCGACCTCACCGTCTCCGGCATTGCCTTGGTGCTCGCCTCCCCCATCCTCCTCCTCATCGGCCTCGCCGTTGCCCTCACCTCGAGAGGACCGATCCTCTACCGCCAACAGCGACTGGGTCGGGGCGGACGGCCCTTCACGATCCTCAAGTTCCGCACCATGCGTGTCGAGCAGTTCTCGCCACCGGCGCCTTCGGTTCCCGCAGCAGCGGACAACGCTCCCCTCTTCGCCACTCGGAACAAGTTGAGTGAAGAGGAGCGCATCACTCGAGTCGGAAAACTCCTGCGCAAGACCGGTCTCGACGAGCTCCCCCAGTTGTGGAACGTCCTGACGGGTGCCATGTCCATCGTCGGCCCCCGTCCCTTCATCTCTGAAGAGTCCACCGTGGCCGTTGGGTGGCAGGCCCGACGCTACGAAGTGCGCCCCGGGATCACGGGCCTCTGGCAGGTCTCTGGACGCAACAACCTCTCGGGCGAGGACTTGGCGGAGCTCGACTACCTCTACGTCGCGTCGTGGTCGATGTGGTGGGACGTGAAGATCATGTGGGATACCCCCCGGACGATGCTCCGAGGGCTCGGTGCCTACTGATCGACCACCGGTGGCGCTCGCCCACGATTACCTGACCCAGCGTGGCGGAGCGGAACGAGTGGTCCTCGATCTCGTTCGTGCCTTCCCCAACGCACCGCTCTTCACCTCGCTCTACGACCCCATGAGCACCTACGAGGAATTCGCTCAGGTCGACCTTCGCACCACACCCCTCAACCGCGTGGGGCTCCTCCGCCGACACCATCGCCTCGGTCTCCCGTTGTACGCGTCTGCCATGGAGCGTCTCGTCATCGATGCAGAGGTCACCGTGTGCTCGTCGTCGGGTTGGGCGCACGGGGTGACGACGACGGGCGCCAAGATCGTCTACTGCCACGCGCCTGCTCGATGGATCTACCAAGCCAACCGCTACCTCGGCGGACGACGCGTGAGTCTGAGTGCTCTCGCCGATCGGGTCCTCAAGCCGGCCCTTCGGGCCTGGGACGTGCGAGCAGCAGCCACGGCCACGCAGTACCTCTGCAACTCCAGCGCGACGGCAGCGATGATCGCCGAGGCCTACGGCATCACGGCGACCGTCGTCCCTCCCCCACCCGCGCTCACACCCGGCGGCGAGGAGCGACCAGTCCCCGGCATTGAGCCGGGATTCTTGTTGAGCGTTGCACGCCTCTTGCCCTACAAGAACATCGACCTCGCCATGGCTGCTGCGAGCGCAGCTGGGCAACGCCTCGTCGTCGTTGGCTCTGGTCCAGAGCGACAGCGGCTCGAAGCACTGGCCGGGCCGGACGTCACCTTCCTCGGCGTCGCCGACGACGCCACCCTTCGGTGGTGCTACCGCAACGCCAGAGCACTGCTCGCCCTCAGCTACGAGGACTACGGGCTCACGCCGCTCGAAGCGGCCAGCTTCGCCACGCCGACCATCGCGCTCAGTGCCGGTGGCTACCTCGACACGATCGACCACGGTCGGACCGGGATCCTCATCGATGCGCTCTCGGTCGACGCCGTGGTCAATGCCATGACCTCCGGGGCGCTCGCCGATCTCGACGACGCCACAATTGCCCGTCACGCGGCATCCTTCAGCGCCGAACGCTTCACCGCCACCTTGCACGAGGTCGTGGCGTCGGTCATCCGCCAGCGCTAATCGAGGTCGCCGAGTCCCGCCACCTGAGCCAGCCCACGGGCAGCGACCGGAACCGAGAAGACTCCGAGGACTGCGGTTCGCCCGAGGCTCCCGAGGACGCGTCGTCGTTCTGGGTCATCGCGCAGCGCCGTGAGTGCGTCGATGAGACCTTCGAGGTCATCCACGTCGACAACTATGCCGCCTCCAGTGCGCTCGATGACCCAGGGGATCTCGCCGCACCGGCTGCCGATCACCGGGGTTTCTTGGACGAGGGCTTCAACGAGGACCCGACCGAACTGCTCAGCCCAGGTGGGCGTTGGATGAGAGGCGAGGCACACCACGTCGCAGCCAGCGAAGAACGATGCCATTTCGTCATGGGTGAAGTCGGTCCGAACCTCGACCTTCGGGCGCTCCTCCAACGCCGTGCGCAGTGGTCCATCGCCGGCCACGACCAGCACGGCTCCGTCAATGGCGGCGACGGCGTCGGCCACCAAGAGCGGGTTCTTCTCGGGAACGAGGCGTCCTGCCACGCCCACCACAAACCCGTCGTGATGGACTCGGGGAGCGAGGTCAGTGCTCGGCACAGGGCTCCCGATGACCTCGACTCGAGCCGACGTGCCCCACTGTTCAACCATGGCCTTCGCTGCCGGCGTCCGGGCCACGATGAAGGATGCTCGAGATAGGACGAAGCGGCGAATCCATCGAGCCGGCGCTGGCAGCGGTCGATCCAGGTTCTCCCACGCTTGGATGCCGAAGGGGATCCGGAGCCGATGGGCGACGAGCGCCCACTGCAGGGCAGGGATCGAGAAGCACTCCTCTTCCACGTAGCAGACGTCGGGTGCCGTTACCCGAAGGAATTTGACGATGCGGCCGAGGTAGAGGTGGCGTTGGGGTGCACCCCGGCCGAGAACTCGAAAGGTCGTGTGGCGTCCTGCGAGGGCAGGGTCGGTCGCCGCCTCGAAGGGTGCGTCGTCGTAGGCGTGCTCCCAGGTTGCTGGCGTCACGAGGTGGAGATCGATGCCGGAGCGTGCGAGGTGGGCGAAGACCGATTGGTTGGCCGCAACGACTGCGGGATGGCTCACGACGAGCAGCCGACGATGGGCAGGTGTGGCCATAGGTCAACGCTACCGGGCGAATCCTCGTCCGAGCGGTCCGCCGTCTGGGAGAATGACGGCCATGGCTGCTGCCGGCGACAACGCTGAACCATCACCAGCACCAGAACTCGGGAGGTCTGTCGCGCTCAACTCGAGTGCGGTCGCCGCCAGCCAGGTGGCCATCGTCGCCATTGGCCTCATCCTCACCCCGTTCATCGTCAATCGGTTGGGCCTCGTCCTGTTCGGCCTCTGGGGGTTCGTCACGACGACCGTGGCCTTCCTCTCGGTCCTCGACCCCGGCCTCGGTTCCATCGTCATCCGCTACGGCGCCCAAGCAGCGCACCGCGACGACTCCCGCTTCGCGGCCCGCCTCACCACCCTCGGCCTCATCGTGTGGCTCGGCCTCGGCGTCGTGCTCTCCCCGCTCCTGCTCGTCGTCCCGCCGCTCATCTCGAGCCTCCACGTCGTGAGCGGCGAGGTGCTCCCAGCGCACCTCGTCCACACTGCAGAGTGGTTCTTCGCCTGGGGCTACGCCTACCTCTTCGTCACTGCGGCGAGCTCCATCCTCGGGTGTCGACTGATCGCTGCTGGCGAACAGTGGATCGTGACCATCATCGGCCTCGCATCGAGGTTCATCTACGCCGGGGCCATGGTCGGATTCCTCGCCAGCGGTGCTGGACTGTGGGGCGTGGCGCTCGCCTCAACAATCCAGACGCTGTCGGTGATCCTCGCCACCGTGGTCGTCACTGCTCGTCGGCATCGCACCGTGGTGGCAAATCCCATCATCCTCGGTCGGGCCACAATGGTTGAGATGCTGCGGTTCGGTGGCCTCGTGCAACTCTCCGGCATCCTCGACGCGCTCAACTACGACACCGACCCGATCGTCCTCGGTCGTTTCGTCTCGGTGACCGCGGCCGGGCTCTACCAGCTCGGATCTCGAGCAGCCAGCCAAATTGCCTACCTCGTCGCAATCCCGCAACAGTCGCTCCTCCAGACCTTCAGCCGCCGAGCCGGAGGTGCCGCGACACCCGATGACGTGCGAGCCCCTGCCATCCAAGCATCGCGGTACATGGGCCTCGCAGCGCTGGCGACCGCCGGCGCCGTGGCCGCTGGTGCCCCGTGGCTCCTCCGCATCTGGTTGGGGCGCACCTACGACGGACTCGAGTCGGTGCTCCTGCTCCTCCTCGCCCTCCAAGTCGTGAACGCGGCACGGTCCAACTGCGCCATTGTGATCGTGGCGCTCGGCAAGGCAGGACTCGGAGCCCGAGCCAAGGCGATCGCTGTCGTAGTGAACGCACTGGCCACTGTTGCCCTCGTCATCCCGTTCGGGATCACCGGCGTCCTCGTCGGCACCATCGCAGCGTCCGCGGTGCAGAACGCGTTCCTCATCCGCCGCTACGCCGCAATGCTCGAGACCTCGGTGCGTACCGTGCTGTGGCAGTGGTACGGCCCACTCCTCGCTGTCACCGGCGTGGCACTCCTCTGCGCTCGGGTCATCGGTCTGGCCCTGCCGCATGGACCACACCTGTCCCTCGTCCTCGCTTCGGGTGGTGCAGCAGCCACGGTGGGCACCTTCGGTCTGGTCTTCGGTGCCGGACTCCGACGGATTGGCTACCTCCACCACGACGACTTGGCCTACCTGAGCGAGATCCTTCCTGGACCCCTCGGCAGAATTCCTCGGTGGTCCATCGTCCACATGGTCGCCCGAGGTGAGCGATGAGGATTCTGCTGTCCATCCACCACCGCATGCGGTCAGGCGCTGGGGCGCCTGGAGCCACCGCTGCGCTGGCAGGTGCGCTGCGTGAGCGTGGCCATGACGTCGATGTGATCGACTTCTCACTCGTCCCTGGAGGAACCGAGTCGACGCTGACTGCCCTGCGGTACCCCCATGCCGTCCGAGCATTCCTCGCAAGCCCCGCTTCGCAGGGGTACGACGTCGTCGATGCGTCAAGTGGCGACCTCGCTTACCGCAGCACTCGCCACGACCAGCAGTCCTCCACCCTCTACGTCACCCGGAGCCACGGCCTCGAGCACCTCGTGGTCGCCGCTCGACGACGAGGTGCCGCTGCCGGCGAACTCGAGTTGCGCAAGCGCTACGCCCTCTACCACGCAGGGCTGCGCCTGCGAGAAGTGGCGGCGTCACTGCGCCGGTCGAGTGGCGTGTGGTGCCTGAGCGCCGCAGAGGTTGACCTCGCTGTCTCGCTCGGTGTTCCTCGATCCTCCACCACCATTGGCACCAACGGCCTCGACCTCGACCGCTTCCCGACCATCGACCGACCAGTGGTGTCCCCTCCCCTCGTGACCATCCTCGGCGACGCCAGTTGGCGAAAGGGCACGACCATCAGCCTGGCCGCCTGCGCCCTCGTGGCAGCTACCCATCCCGACGTGGCCTTCGCATGGCTCGGTGCCGGGTCGGTCGATCCGTCCACCATCCCCGAGATCCTCCGACCTCGCCTCACCATCACCGCGACCTACCAGCCCGACGAGCTCTCCGCCCTACTCCGACCGAGCAGCGTTGCGATCCTCGGCTCTCGGGTCGAGGGCATGCCCATCTCCCTGCTCGAGGCAGCAGCCTGCAGCGTTCCCGTGGCCGCCACGGCCATCCCAGGGGTGACCGATCTCCTCGCCGCGAGCGGTGGCGGCGTGACCGTGCCCGTCAACGACCCCGCGGCGCTCGCCCACCAAGTGGGCGCGCTGCTCGATGACCCTGATCGACGACTGGAACTCGGGCGAGCGGCTCGTCGAGACGTTGAAGGGCGCACCTGGGCCGCGGTGGCCGACGCGTCCCTCGAGTTCTACGCAACGCTCAGCGCAACGACGAGACCACGATGACCACGCCCTGGCTCACCGTCATCGTGCCGTCCTTCGGACGACCCGACCAGCTCCACCAGTGCCTCACCGCCCTGCTGTGTCAGGTCGAGCCCCCTGCGGCCATCATGGCGGTGGTGCGACCCGATGACCAATCGACGCGCCAGTGCGTGGCGTCCTTCGGTGCCGCCGTGACCGAAGTCCTCGTGACCACCCACGGGGTGCTGGCGGCCATGACGGTTGGACTACAAGCCACTGCCACCGAGTGGGTGGCCTTCACCGACGACGACGCCACACCGCCGCCATCGTGGACCGCTGCGCTCCGTGAAGCTGCAGCGGAGCCCAGCGTGGTTGGCGTTGGCGGGCGTGATGTGCTCTACGACGGCGAGCAGCCTCGCACCACCACCCTCACCGCCGACGTCGGCCGCATCACGACCATGGGTCGCATCGTTGGCAACCACCACCGAGGTACCGGCCCCCCGCGAGATGTCATGGTGCTGAAGGGGGTGAACTGCGCCTACCGCGCCGATCTCCTCGGCCTCCCGACGAACCTGCACGGCAGCGGTGCGCAGGTGCACTTCGAGGTCGCCGTTGGCCTCAACCTCCTCGTCCACGGTCGACTCCGCTACGACCCGGCCATCACGGTGCTCCACCGCCCTGGGGCTCGTCGCGATGACGACACGCGCACCGCACCTTCTGCGCAGGCCACTGCCGACACGGCCTACAACGCCACCTTTGTCATGACGGCACGGAGTCGCCACCACGCCCTCCTGCGCGGTCTGCGCACCGTGCTCGTCGGTGACCGCACGAGCCCTGGACTTCTTCGCGGTCTGGTCGCCCTCATGTGCCGCGACCACGCACTCGTGGCCAAAATCCGGCCCAGTCTTCGTGGGACCTTCGGTGCCATCCGAGCGATACTCGGTGGAGCAAGGGTGACCTTCGCCTACCGAGCGACGAGGTCCTCGTAGAGCGCGAGATGCGCTGCCACCATGGCCGCACTGCTGTAGGTGGCTGCCGTCGCTCGGCCGCCGGCGACGAGGTGGGCTGCGAGTGCGCCGTCATTGAGCACCGAACGCAGGTTGGTGGCCAGCGCTTCAGCATCGCCGACGGGGCTCAGGAGGCAATCTTCCCCAGAGGTCGCCCAATCGGCAATCCCCACGCAGGCCGTCGCCACGAAGGGAACCCCCGCCGCCATCGCCTCGAGTCCAGCGAGAACATGCCCCTCGTACTGCGACCCGAGGACCACCGCATGAGCGCCACCGAGGAGACCCGCCACGTTGGGCACGAATCCGGCGAACCGCACCCGATCGGTGAGACCTCGGACTGCAACCTCATCGGCCAGGGATGCCTCGAGCGGGCCATCGCCGAAGAAGATCGCCTGCACGTGCGCACACCGCTCGAGCGCAGCGAGGACGAGGTGGGGGTCCTTCTGGGGCGTGAGGCGTGCCGGTACGACGATGAGGGGTTGGGTGGGCTCGAGGTCGTAGCGAGCAGCGAGCTCGTCCTTGGTTGCCACCTGAGGCACCGGGTCAACCCCGACCGGTATGACCGTGGCGCTGACGCCAACTGCGGCGAGTGCTGCTTGAGGACCGACGCCGCAGGCGATGGTTTGGATCGGGAGGAGGCGGAGGGCGAACGCTGCACTGCGGTAGGACGACTTCGGGCCACCGTGACTCGTGAGGGCGACGGGCCGCCGCACTCCGAATCGCCCGAGCGCGAGCGCGAGCCTGAGCCCATGGCCGTGGACGACGTCGGGACGCAACCGGGCAATGGCGCGGCGGAGATCTCGGTGGAACGCCAGGCCACCCGTGCGACCGTTGAAGGCGTGCATGCGCAGAACCTCGACGTCGGCGTCGAGGGGCGCAGCACCACCCACGGCAATGACCGCTTCGTGCCCGGCGGCGACGAGGCCGTGTGCCACCGCGGTCACGACGCGCTGCATGCCCCCACGGCCACCGTTGGCCAGCACGAAGAGGACCTTCACTGAACGCTCCGACCAGCAGCGGCACTGAGGGCGTTCACGAGGACTGGCCCAACCGCAGCAGCCGACGCTGTTCGCAGCGCTTCAGCTCGAGCGAGCGCGGGAAGCGCACTTCGCCCGGCATCTCGGTTGCCAACTCGTGCCCGAAGCGCCGCCACGATCGCCGCCACATCGCCAACGGGGACGATCTCGGCGACGTGAGGGTCGATACCTTGCGCCGCACCAACTTCGGTCGTGGCCACCACGGGGACGCCACAGGCCAGCGCTTCGGCAACCGTGAGTCCGAACGGCTCGTAGTGCGAGAGCTGGAGGAGGAGATCGTAGGTGGGCAGCATCGCTGCGACCTCTGCTCGAGAGCGGTGACCGCAGTAGGTGGCAACGCCAGGATCGAGGTCACGGAGGAGCGGTCGGTAGTCCGACCACAACGAGTGGTCGCCGATGACGTCGATGGAGAGCTGGCCTGCGAGGTCGCCGAGTTGTCTCGTGGCTGCGACGAGGTCGTCGAGTCCCTTGCGGACCGTGATGCGACCGAGGACGAGGACGCGCAGCGGTGCGCCCGCTGCCCGGACGTGATCAGCCATGGGCGCGAAGAGGTGGTGGTCGATCACGTTGCGCACGACGGTCACCCGGTTGGGATCGACGTCGTAGTCGGCGACGAGGTGTTCCCCAAAGACCGGGGAGATTGCGAGCACTGCGGTTGCCCGGTGAATGTCTCGTCGCTGGCGGATCGTTCTCGACCCCACCCACGCCATCACGAGCAGTGGTCGGAGCATCCCTTGGCACCGACGAGCGAGTGGCCACTCCCGACGGAGCCACCTGAGCTCACCGGCAGCATGCACGCTCGGATGGGTGACGATGGGGGGAAGGTTCGCCCGTCGGGGAAGACCGAAGACCTCGACGGTGGAGAATTGGTAGAGCACGTCGAATGGTTGCGCCCCATGGTGCTCGAGGAAGGTCCTGGCAGCGAGCGACCGCCCACGAGCCGTGGCGATCTGCGCGGAGAGCATCTTGGTGATGGGGTGGCTGGAGTACCACTTGCCGAACGCGAACCCACTGCGCACCGTGTGCACGGTGATGCCCGGCACGTGAGCGAACGCGTCGGGTGCGTCAGACTCGACCGAGACCGGCACGAAGCAGTCAATGGTGACGCCCCGGGTAACGAGGTCCTCGAAGAGCAGACCGGCAACGCCGGGGGCACCCCCGACGCTCGGGTTGGGCACCGGTCCCATGTAGGCGATCCGCAACGGTCGGTCGACGTCCATCGGTGGCGGTGGCGTCGCACTGATGATGCGTCGACGACGGGTGGTGCAGGTCACCACCAGCCCCACTGCGGCCTGCGCCACACCGAGCTCGAGCACTCGGAGGAGTCGCCGCGGGGAACGGCGGACGACCGAGGAGTTCCGCCCGAATCCCACCCAGCGCCGAACGATGCCTTCGAGTGGCTTCCATCGATCCGGGAGGTGACCGCGTGCCTGACTTGGGTATCGAGCGTAGAGGAGCCAGTCGTCGGTGACGAATCGACCGCGCCGTGCCCACTCTCGGACCGTGAAGGACCGTGGCGGGTGCGTGACGACGAGATCGGCGGCGTGACCCACCGTGCCGAGTCGCTCGATGCGGTATCCGAGGTCGCGATCTTCGTGGGCGAAGGAGAACGCTGGGTCGAAGCCTCCGACTGCCCGAAGCGCATCAGTGCGATATGCGACGTTGCAGGTGAGGTATCCCCCGCCGGTCAGGTCGTCAACCGAGTGCTCGTAGAGCGGATCGAACGCCACCGACTGCACCACACCGCGAACGCCCACCCACTCGGGATGAGCCGTCAAGACGCTGAGCGCCGCCTCCAGCCATCCGTCGTCGGGGATGGCGTCGTCGTCGGTGAAGGCGACGATCGCACCGCACGCGTGGCGAACGGCACCGTTGCGCGCTCGACCAGGGCCTCCGCCACCGGTTGGCACCACCGAGATGCGCGGGTCGAGCTCGGTGGCCCAGCCGGCATCACCCCCATCGTCGCCCAAGATGATCTCCGCACCGCCATCTACGGTATCGAGCTGTGGGAGGAGGTTCTCCAGGCATCGCCGGAGCAGCTCCGGGCGGTGGAAGGTCGGGATGACGACGCTGACGGCGAGGCTCACGCCCACCCTTTCGGGTCCCTGAGCGCCGTGTAGCAATCGAGGTAGCGCTGCGCTAAGCGCTCAGGGCGGTACTTCGCCACATCGAGCTGCGCGGCGGTACTCAGCCGACTTCGAAGGGCTTGGTCACCGGCCAAGACTTCGAGGGCTTCGGCCAAGGCGTGGACATCATCGGGCGGGACGAGAACCCCGGTCTCACCGTTGACGAGGAGTTCCGCTGGACCGCCGGCATCAGGTGCCACGACGGCCACGCCGCAGGCCATCCCCTCGAGCACGACGTTGCCGAAGGGTTCGGGGATGCGGGAGGCCACCACCTGCACGTCGCTCGTCTGGAGCAGCTCGGCGATGTCGCGACGAAACCCGAGGAACTCCACTCGGTCGGCAATACCAAGGGCCTCGGCGAGGCCGTGGAGCGCCTCGGCGTACTCCTCTTCGCCAAAGAGCGCCTCACCCACGATCCGTGCTCGGGCGTCACCGTAGGGGAAGGCCTCGGCGAATGCTTCGAGGAAGAGGTCCTGACCCTTCCACGGCGATAGCCGTCCGACCATGGTCACGGTGAACGGGCCAGACCCACGCGGACCGGGCCCAGCCTGAGGGTCGAGTGGACTCGGGACGACCGCTCGATAGCGCCCGCCAGGAACGGTGGCCAAGGTCGACGTTGAGTTCCCGAGCACCGCGGTTGGGAGGAGACGAGACAAGAAGCGCACGAGGGCGACGGCAGAGCTTGGAAGGTAGTCCGACGCGATTCGATCCCGCACCTGCCAGACCACCGGCGTCCTCGTGAGGCGACCAACTACCCCACCAATGAGTGCCGCCTTCAAGGTATTGGTGTGGATGATGTCGGGTTGGAGCCGCTTCACCGTTGCTCGAAGCTCGACCACATACGCCACGAGGTCGCGCATTCTCCCGAGTCCGAGCGTGCGAAGAGTCACCTCAGCACGACGCGTCTCTCGCAATCGTGGGCTCATGGCCACGACTTCGACAGGGACGCCACGGATCGTCAGCTCATCGACGAGGGGACCGTCTTCTGCGAGCACCACCGTTGGAGCAACGCCATGGAGGGTTGGCAGTTGTCGCAGCAACGCCAGCTCACCCCCGCTGAGGCGGGCACCATGGCCGAGGTAGAGCACCTTGTGGCGGGCGGGAGCGATGAGGCGAAGGTGCTGGGCGACCACCGCATCCCAGCTGCGTTCCAAGGAGAAGCGTCGACAGGCTTCCCTCGATGGTCCATGTCCGG
>Ga0007818_1000394_pt1 | contig 12480 bp, 12 predicted proteins | sample CryBogCBE08Jun09_FD_71221 | JGI IMG/M metagenome (GOLD analysis project Ga0007818, IMG submission 71221) | Freshwater microbial communities from Crystal Bog, Wisconsin, USA - CBE08Jun09 | ecosystem: Environmental > Aquatic > Freshwater > Lake | place: Crystal Bog, Wisconsin, USA | collected...
CGCCGTTCAGTTGGCCATTGATACCTGCCCACTTTGTGACATCGGCCCAATCGACCAACGTGAGCGCTGTTCCCTGTTCGCCGGCACGGCCGGTACGACCGATTCGGTGGGTATAGGAGCGCTCGTCATCAGGGCAGTCATAATTGATAACCAAGGTAACGCCATCGACGTGAATTCCGCGCGCTGCCACATCGGTCGCGACCAATACTTGGCCCTTTCCTTCAGTGAACTGCGCAAGCGCCTTCTCGCGTGCAACTTGCTGCATATCGCCATGAATGGTGAGCGCCTTGTAACCATCAGCCACTAGATCGTCACAGATTCGTTGGGCATTTCGCTTGGTGCGAGAGAAGATTATGATCTTCTTTCCGAGCTCAGAGAGAAGCGCCGCTTCAATAATCGCAGTCTTATCCATTTGATGAGCTCGCCAGACATGTTGAGCGATATTGGCTGTGCCACCTTCGCTGAGCGCCTCATCTTCCACAGCAACGCGAGTTGGTGATTGCATATATTTCTTACCGATTGCAATGATACGACCAGGCATAGTCGCTGAGAACAACATCGTTTGACGTGAAGAATCAGTCATCGCCAAGATGCTCTCGACGGCATCGATAAAGCCGATATCGAGCATCTCATCAGCTTCATCAAGAATCAACATCTTGACTTGTGCCAAGTTGATTTCACGTTGGTTGACGAGGTCAATGAGTCGCCCTGGCGTTGCAACGGCAACATCAAAACCTTCCGCAATCTTCTTAACTTGATCCGCCGAAGCCGCGCCACCATAAATCGTGACCGTCTTTACTCCGAGCGAGGAACCTAGCTCATTGATCACAGTCGAGACCTGGATGCAGAGTTCACGGGTGGGGCAGAGAACGAGAATCTCCGGCTGGTGATTTTCAACGCCATGATTGGCTGGATTCTTCAGCATGTAATTAAGTGCTGGAAGAGCAAATGCCAAGGTCTTGCCCGAACCCGTCTTCGCCTTCGCCAGAATATCGCGACCAGCGACGGCGAGCGGAATGCATTGAGCCTGAATAGGAAATGTGCTGGTGATGCCTTGCTTGGTAAGAATCTCAATCAGACGTGGGTCTAGCCCCAAGGATTGGAAATCAGGAGCAGCTTCATCAAATAGCTCGGTATCAATCGTAGAAATTTCATCACTCACGGTTAGTAAGTTAGCGCAGTTAACGCTAATTACCTATTCTTTACGTGTGAAGGTGCTGATTATTGCTCTCGCCGGGCTGATTGTTGGCATTATCAATGGAATTGCCGGCGGTGCCGCCTCTTTGACCTTCCCGATCTTGGTCGCCTTCGGATTAAATCCAGTCGTTGCCACAGCAACGAACTCACTTGGCGTCTGGGCGGCAAACCCTTTTGCTCTCATCGCCCAAAGGCGAAAGGTTCGCACCCAACTCCACCATTTTCTCCCGCTCATTGCAGCCTCATCTGTTGGCACAATTATTGGATCTATTGCATTGATAACTTTTCCCGTTCATATCTTCGAAAAAGTTGTTCCGTTGCTTTTGCTTGTCGCCACATTAACCATGTTTATTCCACTCAATCCTTCATCGCACACCCTGGGCAATCGCACTGAATGGTGGTCAATCTTCGCCTCAGGAATTTATAACGGCTACTTCGGACCTGGCCAAGGAATCATTGTTATTGCAACGCTAATAAGGAGCAGAGATTTCGCGCATGTGAATATTGGGAAGACGCTGGTCGTAGGAATCTCTGCCTTCTTCTCAAGCGCGATCTATCTCTTCGGCGGAGTAGTCTCGTGGCGCTACATGGCGCCGCTCGCCATTGGATGTGCCACTGGTGGCTGGGCCGCCGGTTACCTTGTCGGCAAGATAGATATTCGATACTTCCGAGCACTTGTGATCTTCGTCGGATTAACTTCTTCCGCTTGGCTCATGTCAAAGTATTGGTTCGCTATCTCGTAGTTCACACTCCTACGAGCGTTGGCACTCTACCCCGGCCTTTCTGCCAGGTCGATTTGGTTCTACATTACTTCTGTAACCCTTTTGAGTTACAGAATCGTAGGCGGAGAGAAAATGACTACCAGTATCTCGCAGAAGAATGGCACCATCGTTGTAGGCGTAGATGGATCGCCGGCATCAACTAAGGCACTTAAATGGGCGGCACGTTATGCAGAGCTCGTTGGACACCACCTCACCATTATTTCTACCTGGGATGCCGAATATGTGGCGGTAGCCCTGGCGGCATTTGGAGGTGATGCACCGGATGATAATTCGGTGGAGAGTCGTCATGCGCTGGCGGAATCACTACAAAGAAAGAGCGTGAAAGAGGCCTTCGGAGATGGCGTGCTACCTTCCTGGGTCTCAGTAGAACTCATTGAGGGCAGGGCACAGGAAGCACTTGTTCATGCCAGCCAAGGAGCAGAGTTACTCGTTGTGGGAACACGCGGCCACGGACATCTTGCTGATCTCGTTCTCGGCTCTGTGAGTTCGCACTGCGTTCTGCGCGCTCACTGCCCTGTTACTGTGATTCGAGCCGATTCGGTTCTCTAAGGCAACTTAATCAGTAGATTCCTTTTACTCGGTCAGAGTTTGGATCAAAGAGTGGCTCGGCGGAGATGGTTCCGCTGCGCCACTCGCCGAAAAATTCGATATCCAGCGTATCCCCTGGCGTAGTAGCTCGCAGTGGCAAGTAGGCGTATCCGATTGCCTTTCCCAAGGTGTAACCCTGACCACCGCTCTTTACGCGCCCAACAATTTCACCATTCCAGCGGATTGGTTCGTTGCCAAGTGGAACTGAGCGGATATCGTCGAAAGTAATTGCTACTAATTTTCTCGTCACTTCGCGCTTCTCAGCGAGAGCTGCGCTTCCGATAAATGACTTCTTCTTTGAGACGGCGAAGCCGAGGCCAGCTTCAAAGGGATTGGTCTCGGTATTAATCTCACCAGCCCAGGCGCGATAGCCCTTCTCAAGGCGGAGCGATTCAATGGCTCGATAACCACATGGCATCAAGCCAAATTTCGCGCCACTCGCGATGAGCGCCTCCCAAACTACCTTTCCAGATTCCACTGGGAGATAGAGCTCGAAGCCAAGTTCTCCGACATACGTAATTCGCGTGACTCGGACTTGGCAGCCACCAATATCAATGAGTGCCGAGCGCATAAAACCAAGCTCCTCATGTGACACATCGGCAGAGGTCACTGCTTGAAGAATTGACCGTGCGTGTGGGCCCCAGACTCCAAAGGTGGCAAGTTGCTCGGTCTGATCTTCAAAGAGCAGATCGGTATAGCCATTCTCGCGCGCCTTCTTCTTGAGCCAGCCAAGATCATGGGTGCGGAATGCCGTTCCGGTGACGATAAAGAATTCATCATCTGAAAGTTGGGTCACGGTGTAATCCGACTCGATTCCACCGCGATTATTGAGCGCTTGGGTATATACCGCTCTACCAATTCCTCGGACAATGTCATTTGCACAGACGAGTTCGAGAAATTCGCCGGCACGAGCGCCTTTAACCAGGAATTTTGCAAAACTACTTTCATCAAAGATTCCGGCAGCGGTTCTGACGGCTTCGTGTTCAACGCTGACTGCCGACGACCAATTCTTTCCAGCCCATCCGAGCGGGCGAAGTTGCGCTTCGCGGCTCTCATCTTCATGGCCCGAGTAATAATTAACTCGTTCCCAACTCGCCTTCTCACCGAATACTGCACCGGCTGCCTTGTGCCATTCATACACAGGCGAGGTCTTCTCTGGGCGACAGGTTTGACGCTCTTCTAATGGGTAATGAATGTCGTAATACTGTTCGTAATTCTCTTGAATCCGCTCGAGGGTAAAGCGCGGAGATCGATACGAGGCACCGAAGCGGCGAATATCCATGTGCCAGAGATCCATCTGTGGCTCTCCAGCAACAATCCACTCAGCCATCACCTTGCCGATGCCACCTGCGCCAGCGATGCCATGGGCGCAGAAGCCTGCGGCGACATAAAAACCGCCTACCTCAGTCTCACCCAAGCAGAACTCGTTATCCGGAGTAAAGCCTTCCGGTCCATTGATGAAGTTCTTAATACCCAAGGTATTAAAGGCTGGGATGCGTCGTTGGGTATTAACCGCAATCTCTTCAAAGCGATCAAATTCATCCGGCAATAGACGAGAATTGAAGTCTGCAGGAATATCATCATACTGCTCGTGGGTCGCAGTCCACGCCTTGGAGTTGCGTTCGTAACCACCAAAGAGCAGTCCTTGCACCTCTTGGCGGAAGTAGATCAGTAAATCTGGATCACGTAGCGATGGCAGGCGCGTTCCAGTATCTAAAAAGTTTTCCGTGACTGCATATTGGTGCGACATCGGAACAATGGGAATGCGGACATCAACCATGCGACCGATCTCTGCAGCATAAATGCCACCGCAATTCACTACGATCTCACATGCAACATAACCTTTGTCGGTCTCCACGCCAACTACTCGACCAGCATCTGTTCTGATTGCGAGTACACGAGTGTTGGTCTGAATATTGACACCGAAGCCGCGCGCACCTGCCGCAAGTGCCATCGCAAGTTGTGATGGGTCAACTTGACCATCCGATGGCATGAAACAGGCTCCGACCACGCCATCTGTATCCATCAGCGGAAAGAGTTCTTTCGCCTCATTGACCGTTATCTCATGCAGACCAAGATCGAAGGTCTTCGCCCAACCAATCTGACGACGAATCTCCTCCATGCGCTCGCGTGATGAGGCTAATTTGATACTGCCACTTTCAATCCACGATGGTGGCGTCTGGCTCGCCTGCAACTTTCGGTAGAGCTCAACCGAGTACATATTCATCTTCGTCAAGGTTGGATCGGCACGAAGCTGTCCAACTAGTCCGGCAGAGTGAAAGGTGGATCCGCTCGTTAATTCGCTACGGTCTAGCAGCAAGACCTCTCGCTCCCCAAGTTCACCGAGGTGATAGGCAACCGAAGTGCCGCCTACCCCTCCGCCGATAATGACAATACGAGAACTGGACGGGAGTCTGTTTTCCGACATAGCCATAATGTATCCTCGCTAAATGACTTTGTCAGCGGTTGGAAGGTCGCCGGAAGATGAACGTACGGCGCTCGATAAGGAGCTTGCTCCGCTGCTGAACCAGATTCCGCTGCTCGCCAATCGGCTCGATATCTACGAATTGCCAGGCGGCATCACCAATCGGAATGTGGCGGTCACGACCCCGGCTCGGAAGTATGTCGTACGGATATCTGGCAAGAACGCCTCGCTACTCAATATCGATAGGCGGAGCGAGTTTGAAAACTCCAAGATCGCCGCAGCCATGAGTATCGGTGCCCCTGTCTACGAGTTCCGGCCAGACCTTGGAATTCTTGTCATTGGATTTGTTCAAGGTAGGACCTTCTCGGCAGAAGATGTCGCCGCACAACTAGATCGCGTTGCTGGCGCGGTCAAACAACTGCATGCATCGCCAGCCTTTAATCGCGATTTCGATATGTTTGAGGTTCAGCGTGGCTATCTCAAAGTGGTTCAAGATCGCGATCTCGTAATCCCTGATGGTTACCTCGACTATGCAGAAAAGTTTGATGCGATCCGCCGTGCACTTAACGCGCATCCGCAGCCCAAAGTCTCCTGCAACAACGATCTGCTTCCAGCTAATTTCATCGATGGGGGCAGCCACCTGTGGCTCATTGATTATGAGTATGCCGGCAATAACGATGCCTGCTTTGAGCTAGGAAATATCTGGTCCGAGGCGATGCTCGACTATCCGCAGTTAGTTGAATTGGTACGACACTATTTCGGTGCCGATCGTCCAGAGATGGTCCATCGCGCTTGGTTGCAGGCTGCAGTCGCTCGTTATGGCTGGACGCTGTGGGGATCGATCCAAAACTCCATCAGTGCAATCGATTTCGACTTCCTTGGCTGGGGTCTCGAGCGATTTAATAAGGCGAAAGAGGCCTTTGACTCTCCACTCTTTGAAGAGGCGCTCAATAACCTATAAGCGAGAGCGTTCAGGTCTACGATATGGCTATGAAACTCGCGTACAACATCTTCCTTGGCATTCACATTGTGGCCGTTCTGGCTCTACTCGGATCTTTACTCTCGCAACTCCCTAAGAGCGAAAAGCGACTTCTGCCGGGTGCGATGCATAGCGCCTATACCGCACTTGTAGCAGGCTTCGTCATGCTCTCGCTCAACCCAGCAATTCACAATCATGACGCAAAGGTGGCCCTACTGGACCATACAAAATTCTCCGTCAAAGCAGCTATTTTGGCGGTCATCATCTACCTTGGATTTAGTAATCGCAAGAAAGATTTTCTTCCTACCCGAGCATGGGCACTCATGACAATATTGACCGTCACAAATGTGATTATTGCGACGAGTTGGAAATAGGCGCTAAAAACTACTGATTAATGTAATTGCGAAGCGCAACCCGCTCGCCATCGATCTCATCGATATGTGCTTTAACTAAATCTCCAATTGAGACGATGGAGATCAATCGCCCATCTGCTCCTACAACGGGAACGTGACGAATTCGATTATGAGTCATCATGTTCATGACTTCAGCGACCGTTGATTCATTCCTTGTCGTTACCACTTCATGCGTCATGACATCACGAACAGTGAGCTCTTTTAGGCGAAGAAAGTTCTGCGGCATCGCACGAACGACATCACGCTCGGAGACGATTCCATCGATGCGTTCGCCATCGCCGGAGACAACCAAGGCGCCAACATGATGATGTTCGAGGGTATTTACTAAATCCAACAGTGATGCACTTGCCGAAATGGTAATCGCGCGCTTTCCGCGGGTGAGATTCTCGATCTTCATAAGCTACCTCCCTGGAGATGCTGTCGCCTCAATTCTCTTCCTGAAGATTTCATCTGGCAAGGGATTTATCCGGTGAGTATTCGGGCTACCCTTACTTCATGGCATCCACCAAGCGCACGACATTCCTCTCGAAACTTTCACCAAATTCTCATAAGTACTCTCGTGGAATGGTGGGTGTTGTTGCCGGAAGCGAAAGTTTCCCCGGTGCCGCGGTGCTCTGTGTGGGTGGCGCTCGCCTCGGCGGCGCGGGATATATCCACTATATGGCGACAGATAGAACCCCGACAGGATTAGTTTTATCCGCCTACCCAGATGTCGTTCCCGTATCCACTTATGACGACCGGGTGGATGCATGGGTGATTGGACCCGGAAATCCGGCCCAATATCGACTTCCAGCGAGTCGGTATCTGGTTCTCGATGCCGCCGCAATGGCAGATGCGGTGAAGAGTGAAGCTGAATTTACCGTCATCCTGCCGCATGAAGGAGAGGCGGCGCACCTCGGCTTTCCGGTAACAGAAGGAATCGATCGTGAGGCTATAGCCTCGCTCATGGCGAAGACGATGAAGGTCTTTGTGATCTTAAAAGGTCGCAAGACCATAATCGCCTCGCCTAGTGGCGAGCTCTTGGTAGATGAGATTGGTGGGCCAGAACTCTCCTGTGCAGGAAGTGGAGATATCCTCGCCGGCGTTACCGCTTCCATGCTGAGTTCGTGGAAGCCGACGACTCACACTGAAGTACATAAGGTGCTCCTCAAGGCAGTCCAAGCCCATTCCACCGCTGGAAAGTTAGCAGCTAAAAAAGTGAGGCCTGTGACTTCTCCAGATATTCTGAAAGCGTTACAGCGTATTCATCACTAAAGATTAATCGTCGATACCCTCGTACCTCAGACCAATCTGACGACGGACCTCATCCATCACCTGCATAATCTCAAGCGTCTCATCGAGAGTGATATTGGGACTCTCGGTCTCCCCTGCGCGCAAACAGCGGGCAAACTCCGCAGCTTGTTCGCGCAAGCCACCACCACGATACTTCTTATCCCAGCCATCAATCACATCACCGCTACGTGAAATAACTCGGAAATTGCTGGGGTTATAGAAAGTGCGATCTACTTCAATGCGTGCTTCGGTTCCCACAATCACCGCGCGATTTGGCGAGGCAGCTGAGAGCGTTGTGGTGAGCACAGCTTGCGCACCAGATTCATAACTAAAGATCATCGATGTCTGCGCATCCACACCAGTGAAGGCTGGAGTCGCCTTCGCCGTAATCTCGGATGGCTTTCCTAGAACCATATGGGCAAAGCTGATGGGATAGATACCGAGGTCCAAAAGCGCTCCGCCGCCAAGGGAGGGCGCAAAGAGACGAAAATTAGGGTCTTCGGCGAACCATTGTCCGTGATCAGCTCGAACAGTCACGATACGACCGAGGACTCCTGATGCCACAATCTCGCGAATTCGCTTAATGTGCGGCAAGGAACGAGTCCACATCGCCTCCATCAACAGCAAATTCTTTGCTCGGGCCACGCGCACCATCTCGGCCGCCTCTGAGTAATTCATGGCGAAGGCCTTTTCGCAGAGGACTGGCTTGCCTGCCTCGAGCGCCATCACCGTATTCTCTTTATGCATGGGATGAGGTGTAGCCACGTAGATGGCATCGACATCAGGGTTATTTACCAATTCAAAGTAGGAGCCAAAGCGATGTGGGATATGAAATCGATCGGCGAATGCGTTCGCACTTGCTAGCGTCCGCGATCCAACTGCTACCACTCTGTGATCGGTGAGATGTTGTAAATCGAGAACGAAGCCTTCAGCGATATGACCGGTGCTCAGAATGCCCCAACGAATGGGGGCAGGAGAAAGTGACATGCGAGAAATCTACTTACTTACGGCCCTTTGGTCGATAGGAGCTGGCACCTTTTGCCAGAACTAACATCGCAAAAAGTGCGCCAAGCGTGAGGATCAAGATTACGAGCGATTTCATACTTGCCTCCTTGAATGGATATCGAAAAAAATTATATAGAGTAAAAGTTCGCCTTTGGCTTTGGAGCATGATCTTTCGAGATCATGGAATTGGCTGGAACGATTGCATCGTCAAAGACGGTGATATCGCCAATGATGCGTGCACCGCTTCCAAGAACAACCCGGTTACCGATGGTTGGGTGGCGCTTTGTTTTGGAATACTCCCGCGCCCCTAAAGTCACATCGTGATACATCAAGACATCATCACCAATAACAGCAGTCTCACCGATTACGACACCCATGCCGTGGTCGATAAAGAAGCGGCGGCCAATCGTGGCAGCTGGGTGGATCTCAATTCCGGTAATACTGCGCACCCAGGCCATATGAACTCGAGCCCATAATTTGAAGCCGTGGTTCCACAAGAAGTGGGCGAAGCGATAACCCCAGACTGCGTGAACTCCGGGATAGACAAGAAAGACCTCGAGTCGGCTCCGCGCCGCAGGATCGCGGGCGAGAACGTTATCGAGGTCTTCTTTAACGCGAATCATGGGGCAAGCCTAACCGCCGCCGAAATTAATCCATCAAATCTTGGTAGAGAACCGTTGATAGGTATCTCTCACCAAAGGAAGGAATGATGACAACGATCGTCTTACCCGCGTTCTCTGGACGGTTTGCCACCTGGTTCGCTGCCCAGAGGGCGGCACCGGAGGAGATTCCCGCCAAGATTCCCTCTTCCTGAGCCGCACGTCGGGCAAAGGCGAGAGTGAGGTCATTTGGCGCATCGAGAACTTCGTTATAGACCGAGCGATCGAGAATCGCCGGAACGAAATTAGGTCCGATTCCTTGGATTGGGTGAGGACCAGGAGCTCCGCCATTGAGAATCGGGGATGCTGCTGGTTCTACTGCAATAACCTGAAGGTTGGGATTCTTAGCACGAAGCGCTTGGCCGGTTCCGGTGATTGTTCCGCCTGTACCGATACCGGCAATCAAAATATCTACCTTGCCATCGGTATCGCGCCAGATCTCTTCCGCAGTTGTCTTGCGGTGAATCTCTGGATTTGCCGCATTTTCGAATTGGCGAACGAGCACTGCTCCTTGAGTAGCGCCAATCTCTTCCGCACGCTTTACCGCACCATTCATTCCTTCACCAGCAGGTGTAAGCACAAGCTCTGCACCGAATGCGCGAAGCAATGCACGGCGCTCCTTTGACATCGACTCTGGCATAGTCAAAATAACTTTATATCCACGTGCCGCGCCCACCATCGCGAGAGCAATACCAGTGTTACCTGAAGTGGCTTCAACAATCGATCCACCTGGCTTTAATTGACCACTCGCTTCTGCAGCATCAACCATGGCGATACCGATACGGTCTTTTACCGTACTTGTTGGGTTGTAGAACTCGAGCTTTGCGAGGACGGTCGCAGCCGCACCATCTGTAATCTTGTTTAAACGAACAAGAGGAGTATTTCCGACAATTTCGGTGATGTTGTTATAAATTCCCATGCCGAAAGTTTATTGAACTCTTGCTAAATAGCGAGTTGCGAGTTATTCGCAGGAGCTACTTAACCTGCAAATGAGTTGCAAAGAAATTCACAGTACGTGCCCACGCCAACTTTGCAGCTGCTGGGTCAAAGACTTCTGGTCGATCATTATTGAAGAAGGCATGTTGTGTGTCTGCGTAGTCATAAGCAGTCGCCTCTCCCCCGGCTGCGATGACCTCGCGCAGCGCCTCTTGAATTCCAGGTGCCTGCGAGGTCCCATCGCCCTCTGCTGCATGAATTAACGCTGCTTTTCCCGCGTAATTAGCCCACATTGGGGCATGGCGTTCCCATGAGGAGCCAGGATAGAAGCCAACCGTTGCGGTAATTTCAGGTGCGAGCGTTCCACTCCAAATCGCGAGCGATCCACCCATGCAGAAGCCGACAACGCCAACGCTAGATGTCGTGACGTTCTTCATCTGCAACAAGTACTTAGCGGCGGTAACAATCTCCTTGCCCGCACCATCTAGTTGTAGCTCCATCATCAATTTCTTAGCCTCGTCAGGCTCTGCCGCCGCTTGTCCGTGGTAGAGGTCCGGTGCGAGCGCTACAAATCCAGCGGCGGCAAAGCGATCAACAACATCGGTGATGTGGCCAACGAGACCCCACCACTCTTGAATGACGATAACGGCAGGTCCACTGCCTGATTCTGGGAGAGCAATGTATCCAGCGCCCGTGATGCCATCTGCAGAGAACTTGATGTGATTACCCATTGCTACTCCTTGTGTTGGTGGATTGTTACAGTGATTTTTTGAAAAGCGGGAAGGTCAAGATGGCGAGCGTTTCATCGCCTGCTCGAGTAATGCGAATCGTTCCTTTAAGTTCATTCTCCGTCAAGGTGCGTACGATTTGAAGTCCAAGGTTGGACGATGAGTCCATCGAGAAATCTTCCGGCAATCCAGCACCGTTATCGGCGACAATGATGGTGCAATTTCGCTCATCACGATGGACATTGACCCGGAGGTACTCTCCCGCTTTCTCAAGTCCATGTTCTATTGCATTGTGAATCAACTCGGTAACAACGAGGGCGAGCGGTGTGGCAACTTGTGAATCAAATTCTTCAAATCGACCCTCGATGCGGATATCAATCGGCCGACTGCTAAGATCAATCGCATTATGCACAATGCGCTCAAAGACCTCATCAAAGGCGACTCGCTCAGTTGAACTCGAAGCGAGCGTTTCATGCACAATAGCGATTGAGGCAACGCGCCTGACCGCCTCAGCGAGCGCTGCCGCTGCGGTGGGGTCTTCGACGCGGCGAGATTGCAGCCGCAGAAGTGCAGAAACGGTCTGTAGGTTGTTCTTTACTCGGTGGTGAATCTCGCGAATAGTGGCATCTTTTGTAACCAATGCACGATCACGACGGCGCAACTCGGTCACATCGTGAACGAGAACAATTGCACCAATGCGATCCTTGCCTTCAATGAGGGGAATCACCAAGAGATCGATAATGGCGCTCTCATTCTCAAAGTCAGCGCGCCGCAGCGTTGCGCCACTCACAATCAGCGACCATGGCTCATCTGTCGGCGCTGGTGCCTCACCGATGATGGAGTTCATGACCGTACCCAGATTGTGATTCTCTAGCTCGGAGCCCCATCCGGCTCGTGAAAATGCTGAACGAGCATTCGGGCTTGCGTACACAACGTGGCCATTACTATCGAGGCGTAACAAGCCATCGCCCACTCGTGGAGCTGATTCTGCTCGGTAGATTGAGTTTTTCAGCGGAAATGTTGATTCCGCAACCATACGATAAAACTTGTGGGCAATTTCGCGATAGTTGATCTCGAGGCGAGATGCTGATCGCATTTGAATCGCATCGCGATGGCGCGAAATCACGGCAATGACATGCCCCTGATAGAGAACTGGCACCGTCTCTTCTTTAATCAGAAGGTCGCCAACCATCTCAGGTTCGGTATCGCGCACAATCTCGCCTTGTGAGAGCGCCTGATCGATACGGGGATTCTCACCCCAACTCAACTCTTGGCCAATGACCTCGTTTGCGAAGACGGTGGGAGCAGTTGTTGGCCGGATGTGTGCAATTGCCGTATGGCCTTCGGGCCAGCTCTGGTAATCCTTTCGGAGCGGAACCCAGAGAATCAGATCGGCAAATGAGAGATCGGCAAGTAGTTGCCATTCGGCGATGAGCTCGGAGAGTCGCTCAATATCGGCGGCGGTAAGTGCCGTGCCCTCGTGGGCATACCGTGAA
>Ga0007818_1000401_pt1 | contig 12227 bp, 11 predicted proteins | sample CryBogCBE08Jun09_FD_71221 | JGI IMG/M metagenome (GOLD analysis project Ga0007818, IMG submission 71221) | Freshwater microbial communities from Crystal Bog, Wisconsin, USA - CBE08Jun09 | ecosystem: Environmental > Aquatic > Freshwater > Lake | place: Crystal Bog, Wisconsin, USA | collected...
TTTATATGCAAAGATTGTTGGCCACAAAACCCATAAATAGTCGGATGACACATCCATACACTTACATAGACCCCAATGCTAAAGTAGCATCAAACGTTAAAATAGATCCTTTTACCGTCATACACGGTGATGTAACCATAGGTGAAGGAACTTGGATTGGCAGTAATGTTACCATCATGGAGGGGACTCGGATAGGTAAAAATTGCCGCATCTTCCCAGGTGCTGTTCTTGGAGCGATGCCGCAGGACTTAAAATTTAATGGTGAGAATACTACAGTTGAAATTGGCGATAACACTACTATTCGCGAGTTTGTAACCATCAATAGGGGTACTATCGACAGGGGCAAAACCAAAGTAGGTAAGAATTGCTTAATCATGGCTTACTGCCACGTTGCACACGATTGTGTAATTGGCAATAACTGTATCCTTAGTAATAGTGTACAATTGGCTGGTCACGTTGTGATAGGCGATTGGGCGGTGATTGCAGGCGTAAGTGCTGTGCATCAGTTTGTACACATTGGTCAACACGCGTTCATCGCCGGAGGTAGTTTGGTGAGCAAAGATGTTCCTCCTTACATAAAAGCGGTTCGGAATCCTTTGAGTTACGGAGGTGTTAACAGCGTAGGACTTAAAAGAAGAGGATTTACCTTAAACCAGATCAATCAGATTTTAGATATCTATCGTGTTATTTATAGCCGTGGCTTAAATACTTCTCAAGCGATTGACTTTATTGAAGAAGAGTTGACTGCTACAGATGAACGAGATGAAATAATAGCTTTCATCAGAGATAGTGGTAGGGGTATCATCAAGAAATTCAGCAAAAACGGTGCTGGTGACGAATAAATAATCACATTCATCATAAAACAAAAAAGCTTCATCGGTACCGATGAAGCTTTTTTATTGAACTTATTTTCTGCTCGTTCTTAAATATTCAAACCACCACAAGCACTTATTACTTGTCCAGTAATATAGCTGCTCAAATCGCTGGCTAAGAACAAAGTAGTATTTGCAATCTCTTCACTTTTACCAAAACGTCCCAAAGGAATTTTCTTCAAAAACTCTGCTGCACCCGGTCCGTCTTGCAAATAATGGGTCATATCTGTTTCTACAAATCCTGGGGCAATGGCATTGCAACGTACATTACGGCTGCCAAGCTCGGCTGCAATAGATTTTGTAAAACCAATAATACCAGCTTTACTGGCAGCATAACTGCTCTGACCTGCATTACCTCTGATACCAATAATAGAACTCATGTTGATGATGCTTCCCGACTTTGCCTTCATCATTGGTTTAATTACTTGTTTGGTAATGTTAAAAACACTCTTCAGGTTGATATCAATCACTTCATCCCATTGTTGTTCGGTCATGCGAAGCAACAAATTATCTTTGCTGATACCTGCATTATTCACACAAATATCAATGGTGCCAAACTCCTTCAACACATCATTCACAAAGGTTTCTGCTTGTGCAAAATCGGCTGCATTGCTCTTGTAAGCCTTTGCTTTTACGCCTAGTTCTTGCAGTTTTGCTTCCAGAGCAGCCGCTTTTTCTGCACTACTATCACTCACATAAGTAAACGCTATAGAAGCTCCTTGTTCTGCCAGTTTCAATGCAATTGCTTCTCCTATTCCGCGTGCTGCACCTGTAACGATGGCAACTTTGTTTTCTAATAATTTCATAAAAAGTACTAATTAAGACGGGTCAAATATACTATTCTACCATATTCTGTGCGTACATTGAAAATTTATCCTTCTTAATTGAGGTATTTCCGTAAATAAATACCAAATACTACAAGCTTTCAGAACCTTTCAATCTGTCCCGATTCTTCTCAGGGTAGACAGTTAGTCTTTCCGGGTACACCCGCAAGGGTTCTGGGTGAACCCGGAACCGCATTGGGTATACCCGATTTGTTTGCGGGTAGACAATTAATCCTTCTGGGTGTACCCTCTAAGACTCTGGGTAAACCTTTAATCATTCTGGGATGGTAAATTATCCCTCTCTTCAAACTCAAATCCCATTCATTTCACTAATCCTTTACTTTTGGAGCATTCATTTTCATAAATAGTAGTCGTAATAGCATCAGGTGATAAAAAAATTAGACATATTAATCATAAAATCCTTCATTGGGCCATTCATCGCCACCTTCCTCATCGCCATGTTTATATTGGTGATGCAGTTTTTTTGGTTGTATATTGATGACCTGGTAGGAAAAGGACTCGATATTTTAACCATCCTCCAATTGATTGTTTATGTGGCCGCCAACGTAATTCCATTGGCATTACCCATTGCCTTACTGCTTTCTTCTATCATGACATTTGGAAATCTGGGAGAAACCTTTGAGATAGTAGCCATCAAATCTGCGGGCATTTCATTGTTGCGTTTCATGCGACCACTGCTGATTGTCACCCTTTTTATCAGTGGCATAGCTTTCTTATTTTCCAATAACATTATTCCTGTTGCACAATTAAAACTGGCGACCATCAAGTATAATATTATCGTATCTAAGCCTTCTTTCGATATAAAAGAGGGGGTGTTTTATGATAAGATTGAAGGCTACGTGATTAAATTGGGTAAGAAGGATAAGGACGACAGTACCATTCATGATATTGTGATTTATGAAAGGAACTATAACCTACAAGACAACCTGCTGATTGCCAAAGACGGCGTGATGCGGGTAACGCCCGACAAACAATTTTTGGAATTTATTATGAATGATGGAGTGCGTTATACCGAAAAAGGAATGCGCATGAATGCGAATACTGAGTTTGTCCGGAATGGATTTAAGCAGTATAAAAAGGTATTTGACCTGAAGAGTTTTGGACTAAACAACACCCAGGACAGTGCCTTTAAGTATGACCCCAAGATGCTTAGTATCAGGCAGTTGAATATGATGATTGATTCGTTGCACAAGAACGACAGCTTTTTTGCCAAGCGGGTTTCTTTGGAGATGAGTCCTTCCTTTCAGTTTACTAAATATGCCGATACGGGTTGGGTCAAAACAAAACCAATGCCCATCAAGGCTAAATCTTTTGCGGCAGAAATACCTGATTCGATACGGCAATTTGTGTATGAGAGAAGCCTTAACCAGGTAAATAGTGCAAAAACCTCTATTACAATGATTCAGGATGACTATAAAAGACAGGAGAAAACCTTGAGTTCGCACAAGATAGAATGGCATCGGAAATTTACGTTGTCAGTCGCGTGTTTTGTATTGTTTTTGATTGGTGCACCGCTTGGTGCCATCATCAGGAAAGGCGGTTTGGGCGCGCCATTGGTTTTTGCCATTGCTTTTTTTGTGGTCTTCCATCTGCTGAATACTTTTGGTGAACGCCTTGCCCACGAAGCGGTGCTATCGGTTTTTGAAGGAATGTGGCTATCGACAATGGTGCTGATTCCGGTGGGTATTTTCTTGACGTATAAGGCCATGCACGATTCGCAATTATTTAATTCGGAGGCTTATTACCGAATTTTTAGTACGATAAAAAGATTTATAGGTAACTTTCGCTTTTCTAAATCATCTTTAAAATAAATAAAATGTCAACTAAGAACACAAGTCGCAGAACTTTTATTGCTGACGCTGCAAAAACAACCGCAGCTGTTGCTCTATCTGCAACAGTTATACCTGCATTGGCAAAGATTACCAATGAAAAAAGTGGTTATTTAGTTAAGAACATTCCTTATTCGCAGCAGCCATTGCCCTATGGATACAAAGATCTGGAAGTTGCTATTGATGCAATGACGATGGAGATTCATCATACCAAGCACGCTGCTGCTTATGCAAAGAATTTGAATGAAGCCGTAGTTGCAGAAAAGGTGGATATCAGCTCTGTTTCATTAGAAAGTTTACTAGGCAAGATTTCTAAGTATTCACCCAAGTTGCGTAACAATGGCGGTGGACATTTTAACCATGAATTCTTTTGGCAAAGTATGACGCCTAAGTCGTCTTTGAAACCAGAAGGTAAGTTGTTGGCGCAGATAGAAAAGGACTTTGGTTCTTTCGATGCTTTCAAAACAAAGTTTGCCGACGCTGGTAAAACCCGTTTTGGAAGTGGATGGGCTTGGTTGGTAGTGAGTAGCGACAAGAAACTGGTAATAGGTTCTACGCCAAACCAAGACAATCCCTTGATGGATGTAAGCGAATTGAAGGGTACGCCGCTGTTGGGATTGGATGTTTGGGAACATGCCTATTACCTGAGATATCAAAACAAACGCCCGGATTATATCACAGCTTGGTGGAGTGTAGTCAACTGGGACGTGGTAACAAAACGCTTTGAGGAAGCTTAGTTAGTTATGAGTTATGAATGATGAGTGCTGAGTATTGTGCATAAAAAACAGCAACCATTTATAGCATTACCCACAAACACTACCTAATATTGCAGTGGGAATAGTATCTATTCCCCAATAGTAACTCTACATATATAAGGAATGGCCTCCCACGTGGAGGCTGTTTCGTTAGTAATAAGTGATGAAATATGAGTTATGAACTTCTCAATTCATTTCTTAACTCATAACTGATCACTCATAATTCATAACTAATGCTTTATTACGTCATCTACAAACCCTACTTGGTTCTATCGCAGTTTTCTGCAGTGGAGGGCAAACAGACCCTTGCCGATTACTTTGACGTACCCAAAGATGTTTATCCCGTTGGGCGATTGGATTATGATAGTGAAGGCTTGTTGATTTTGACGAATGATAAACAACTGAACAACCGCTTGTTGAACCCTTTGTTTGCCCACGAGCGAGAATATTGGGTGCAGGTGGATGGGGCTGCTACACAAGAAGCGGTGGTGCAATTGCAAAAGGGGGTATCCATCAATATTGATGGAAAACAATACCGTACGAAGCCATGCAAAGCCAGTCTTTTTGCAGAACCACCTGTTGTTCCAGAAAGAAATCCGCCTATTCGTTTCAGAAAAGAAATACCTGCTCCTTGGTTTCGCCTAGAATTGAAAGAGGGTAAAAACAGACAAGTAAGACGGATGACTGCCGCTGTTGGTTTTCCTACATTGCGCTTGATCAGATACCGGATTGAAAAACTAACCATCGACCATTTGCAGCCCGGCGAAATGATGAAGATGGAGCAAAAGGAGCTGTATAAATTGCTTTTCAATCAGTAATAATTTTTTTGCCACAAAGACACAAAAACAGAAAGAAGCACTAAGGATTCCTTTTTCTTCCTTCTTCCCTTTGTGCCAGTTTGAGCCTTAGTGTCTTTGTGGCGAAAACCAAGCATATTTTACAAATCACTTCCTTCTATTGTTTTATTTCCCTCATTCCCCCCATAACTTCACCATCTCAAAGAAAACGATTCAATTCATAGGTTTTAAAAGTCACCCATTCTACATTTCTACGGTTATCCAACGCTTCTTGCCACACTAATTGGGACTTCCAGCGGCTTCACAGGATAAAAAATCGCTTCTTTCAAAGCATAAATAATTTCTTTTAGGACTTAAATAACTTCTTTCAAAGCCTGAATAACTTCTTTTAAGTCTTGAATAAGTTCTTTTACCCTTCAAATAAGTTCTTTCAAGGCTTAAATAACTTCTTTTATACGCTGAATAAGTTCTTTTAGGTCTTGAATAAGTTCTTTTAAGCTTCAAATAAGTTCTTTTAAGAGCTGAAAGAAGCCCGAAATAGTTAGGTTTTCGATTACTTAGATACAAAAAAATGAAAATCCGCCTTCAAACACCCTGCGAGATAAGGTTATACGGTGCCGATTAGCCAACACAAATTATCTTCAAGCAGTGGGGTGTGCACACCAAGACAAGCACTTATTTTTTCACGGATTAATAGGAAACAATATGCAAAAGGAATATTATTTGCCACACGGCGATAATGAGCGTGATGTTTGGTTGAGTAATTTTGTTACTAAAGTAGCGGCTTTGCCTGCTGGTTTTGGAATAACTGCTGCTCAAAACACTTCATTGTCGAACGATTCGGCTGCCTTTCATTATGACCTATTGTTGTTAGAAGCCGCACATACGTTCTCCCAAACTTGCACTGCAAGTAAGGATTCGTTACGTGATGGTCCACAAACAGCAACGCCATTGGCTTTTCCAGCGTTTGTTGCACCAGCCGGTGCGCCAACGCCTGTGTTGCCAGGTGTTTTTGAAAGAGTTGTTCTCGTTGCAGGGCAAATCAAAAAAAACGCTTTGTTCACAGAAGCCTATGGTATTAGTCTCGGTATTATTGGTGCAGATGTGGTCACACATTTTGCTACCGCACAGCCCGGGCTAAGTTTGTCATTGGAAGGTGGTCATGTACATATTAAATATGCATTCCAACATACAGATGGTTTGTATTTATTTTCTATGCGCGGCACCGAAACCGAGTTTACGCTATTGGCTACAATTACTAAAAACACCTATAACGATACCCGCCCCAACCTAGTAGTTGGTGTGCCTGAAAAGAGGCAATATCGGGCATTTTATATGGTGGCTGACGTGATGGTAGGCATAGAAAGCGCAGTAGTAAGCATTACTTGCTAGAGCCAGTTATGAGTTGGCACTAACAAGAGCATAAAGAGAGGTCAAGAGTTGGAGGTTGAGAGACCGAAGGCTTTTGACCTTTTTTTTGATGCTTTCCAATATTCTTTTTTCGCATAAATAATTCTTATTATTCAAATTGATTCTCTTATTTGAAATATTGAAAAAAACACAAGCTAATTCAAATTTCCAACCCTATCTTTATCCTTAAATTAAGTTTTTATGATTAAATCACCGAATGACATAGACAGAAAAACATTTAATAAAGCCAAAAGAGAGTGTGAAAAAGGTAACCAAGATTTTATTGAAGAATATGCTTACTACGTGAGAGATGGAGACTTTTGTGATAAAAATGTTGATTTAGCTATTGAAATCTTTGAAGAAGCACGAGCTAAAACCTCATCTGTAAGTGCTACCCAGTCGATAGGGTTTATATATAGGGATAAGCAAAATTATGAAAAGGCTTTTGAGTATTACAGTGAAACCAATGAGCATGCAGACAATTATTTCCCTTTAGTTGCAGATTGTCATTACTATGGTATTGGCATCAGTAAAAATAGACAAATGGCATTAGAATTATATGAACAAATCAATTTAAAAAAAATCAACAAGTATTGTGTTCAAAGAGCTAATTATATGATTGGAAGGATTTATTTGGAGGGCGAAATTGTCGATAAATCAATTGAAAAAGCACGATATTATTTGGAACTTGCAAATGAGGACAATGACCATAATGGGGCACAAGAATTATTGATGATTTTAGGGAGGACTAAAGACTTAAATTAATAAAATGAAAAAACACTATCAAGAGGTTGTTGACGAAATTTTTGGTTCAACATATCCTCACAGAACATTAAGAACTTTATTCGATCCAAATTCTTCTGAATGGAATGAAACTACAATAGAAAGAAAAGTTGAAATTTTGAAGAAGATTTTGGACAGTAAAAAAATAAGTCTTGGCAGTTTAATTTCAGGGTACAAATCTTTTTATTCAAATGAGCTTACAGGTAAAAAACACGTTTTAAATTCATTAGAAGATGGATTGATTATTCTTTTACAAAACTCACTATGAATCAAACTGAAGAATTAATTGAAAAGATTGAGGGCAATTCTGTTGATATAATAAAGAAGATAAAAGAAGAAAGTATTGAAGTTTATAATTTCTTAGAAGAGCAATTTGAAAATTCAAACGTAGAAAAAAATTACTTGTTTCAATTTGTTTATAGAAGTTTTTATAGGCTTGACAATGCTGGATTAACTAACGACTTTAAAATTGAATATTTTAAAATTTTACAGAAATTTAGAACCAATAAAGTAATAAATTCAGAAACTATTAGAGAAATTGCAAATAGGTTATCACCAATTCTTAATGCTAAGGAACAAGAAAGTTTACAATTTTCTTTTATCACAAAACTTCTCAACACTATTGACAATAAAAGAGCTATCTATGATAGTGAAGTAGCACGAATGTTCAATTATAAAAGACCGACAAAAGGGGAATTTGAAGAAAAACTGAACGTGTACTTAAAACAATTAGAGGTGATACAGAATACTTATGATGAAATAATTAAGAATAATCTGTTACCTAAAACAACCTCACTCTTTGATGAAACATTCGGAAAATATAATTTAAACCAAATAAAGAAGTTAGATTTTATAGTTTGGTCTGCAGGTAAGATTGAAAAAAGTAAATAATCTGCTCTTCCTGAAATTAGGGCAGAGAATCTGAAAGTATAGATAAAGGGGATTTTAATCTTAACATTTATAGATAGTAGCTTTAATATTTGGCTTGAAACTTACAACTAGTTATGTACTACGAATCAACAAAAGACAATTACCTCATCAGCACCAATCCTGCGTTGTTGGATATTGGGGTTATCCATCAATATTTATCGGAAGAATCTTATTGGGCAAAGGGTATTCCTTATGCAACGGTGCAGAAATCTATTACCCATTCTCTTTGTTTTGGGATGTATGAGGCAGGTAAACAGATTGGACTTGCCCGTTTAATTACCGACAGAACAGCTTTTGCTTATCTGTGCGATGTATTTATTCTACCCAGTCACCAAGGAAAAGGTTTGGGAAAATGGTTGATGCAAACTGTTCATGCCCACCCAGATTTGCAAGGTCTGCGCAGGTGGATGCTTGCCACAAGAGATGCCCACGGACTGTATGCACAATTTGGATGGAAGCATTTTGATATAGAACAATTAAACCGCTTTATGCAGTTACACAATCCTGATGTGTATGCCCCCCGCCCTGAAGGGAAATAAGGCTAGTTACACCGTTATGCCAATTGAGGTGGGCGCATTTTTTTATTACGTTCCATAATTTTTATCTTCTATAAACCAATTGACAGGATTGCTTTACGCTACCTTCACCTAAATTACAACTATGCAATTGTTTGAGACAGTAAAGGCAATCATCTTACAATCTAAGGAACGTGTTTTTAGACTAGCAAATAGTGCTTTGTTAGAAACCTATTGGAACATAGGGAAATTAATTATCGAAGAAGAACAAGCCGGTAATGCCAAAGCAGAATATGGCAAGGCTACCCTTAAAAAACTAGCAGAACAACTTACGCTGGAGTTTGGCAAGGGATACGATGAAAGTAACTTGAGGAATATGCGTGCTTTTTATAAAGCATTTCCAATTTGTGACGCGCTGCGTCACGAATTGAGTTGGACACACTATCGACTTCTTTCTAGATTGGATACCTCTGAAAAAAGGAACTATTATTTGCAATCGTCTATAGCTGCCAACTGGAATAGCCGTCAACTGCAAAGACAAATAAGTAGCCTAGCATTTGAGAGGGTTTTGGAACAAGAGCCCACAGAAAAGCAACCACTATCCATACAAAACCTCATTAAGGACCCTTATATATTTGAATTCTTGGGATTGCCCTCTCAATCCAATAATACCGAACGAAATATAGAAACGGCTATCATTAATCATATCCAACTCTTTTTGTTAGAATTTGGGAAGGGGTTTGCTTTTGTGGCAAGGCAACAACATATTGTAACTGATACATCCGACTTTTTTATTGACCTAGTATTTTATAATTATATTCTGAAATGTTTTGTAATCATCGACCTGAAAACAGGTTCTTTGAGTCATCAGGATATTGGACAAATAGATATGTATGTTCGAATGTATGATGATATGAAACGTACCGAAAATGACAACCCTACTATTGGCATACTGCTTTGTTCAGAAAAAGATGAAACTATTGTAAAGTATTCGGTACTTGATGATAAAAACAATCTGTTTGCAAGCAATTACCTGCTTTATTTACCCAAAGAGGAAGAACTTAAACAACTGATAGAACAAGATAGACTGCATTTTGAATTGGGGGAAGAGTAATAGTACTTTGATGCAACCTGTCTAAACTAAAAGCCTCAAACGAATCGTTCGGGGCTTTTCAATATTTTGTATCTGCTTATAAACCAATCGGCAAACTTGTTTTTACCTCATCCCAAAGCATAATGAGGTTGGCGCCGGGCTTTGCATCCTCAAAATACATGGTAAATGCTTCGGTTACTTTATCATTTTTAGTTACAGGGATGTCGGTGCGTAAAACATCTTTTTTCGCATCATAGCCATAACTACCCCAAGTGTAATTGTCTTTACTTAAAATAATTGTCCATTTGGTGGGCGTAGGAATGCAATAAAGAGTATATCGGCCAGCAGGTACAGCAGTTCCCGCAATGGTTACGGGCTTGAAGAACTCAATTTCGGTCGCTTCGTTGGCACCAAGTCTCCAATTTTCATTGTAGGGGACAATTCCACCAAACGTTGTTCTGCCCTTTTTCTGTGGTCGGCAATAAATGACCCTTGCAATAGGGTCTTCCTTAGTTTTACCATCAATTTTCAATAGCGGATAATTGTCGGGCAAATAGCTCATCGCCATTGGACTAGGCGCTAAACTAGTTTTATTCTTTTGTGCTGAACAGCCAAAAACAAAACATAGCAAAGCGAGGGAGAAGATAAATTGTTTCATTGTTATAATTTTTTAGATACTACAAATTAATCAATATTTAGTTTTTGTCGGGAATTAAAAGATTGGGCTTGTACTATCCATGCATCCAACTTCTTCCTTATTTTCGTGAGTATTATGGCAACACACACATTCAGCATCAAAGGCAATCTGGTAAATATTTTTAAGAAAGAAATTTATCCTGCGGAGATTATTGTAGTAGATGGAAAGATAACTGGCGTTAACCGTATTCCGTTAACCGATATACCGAAGGCGGTTAACGGTAAACTGTCAACAGAACACGGCTTTATCCTCCCCGGCTTCATAGACAGTCATGTGCACATTGAAAGTAGTATGTTGGTGCCGACGGAGTTTGCGAAGATTGCTGTCACGCACGGTACCGTTGGAACAGTGAGCGACCCGCACGAAATTGCTAACGTGTGTGGTATGGAAGGCGTGGAGTTTATGATTGAGAATGGGAAAGAGGTAAACTTCAAGTTCAATTTTGGTGCGCCTAGTTGTGTGCCTGCCACCACATTCGAGACTGCGGGTGCTGCTTTGGATAGTACTCAAGTTCAACAACTGCTGGAAAAGCCTGAGATAAAATACCTGAGCGAGATGATGAATTTCCCCGGTGTTTTATATAAGGATGAGGAAGTGATGCAAAAGATTGCGGCAGCTCATGCGCTTGGGAAACCAGTGGATGGCCACGCTCCCGGACTTCGTGGAACTGCCGCCAAACAATATATTGATGCAGGTATCAGTACGGATCATGAATGTTTTACCAAGGAAGAAGCATTGGATAAACTGGGTTTTGGAATGAAAATCATTATCAGGGAAGGTAGTGCGGCAAAGAATTTTGAAGCGCTGATTGAACTGCTGCATGATTATCCTGAGCGGATACTATTTTGTAGTGATGATAAGCACCCCGATAGTCTGGTGCTGGGTCACGTAAATCAACTCTGTGCAAGGGCTGTAGCCAAGGGCGTGGATGTTTTTAAAGTGCTTCAAGCGGCTTGTGTGAATCCGGTGGAACATTATAAACTAGATATTGGCTTGTTGCGCGTAGGTGATGTTGCGGACTTTATTGTAGCGGAGGACTTGGTGGATTTCAAAATAAAACAGACGTATATTAATGGTGAATTGGTGGCAGAGAATGGCGTTTCTTTCATTAAAACAAAGGAATGTACACCCATTAATCAGTTCGATTGCGATGAAATTACCGCTGCGCAATTAGAAATTGCCATAAAGGATTATCCTTTGGAAGAAGGGAAGATTCCTGTGATAGAAGCATTGGAAGGTCAGTTGATTACAAATAAACTCCTGTTGGAACAAACCCTAGACGGAGATAAACTGATTAGTAATACTGCTACGGATGTGTTGAAGATGGTGGTGGTTAACAGATACCACAATGCGCCTGTGGCAAAGGCATTCATCAAGAATTTCAATTTGAAACAAGGCGCCATTGCTTCATCGGTGGCACATGACAGTCACAACATCGTTGCCGTTGGTGTGGATGATGCAAGCTTGGCGGCAGCCATAAACCTGGTTATTAAAGAAAAGGGCGGCGTAAGTGCCGTGTCGAATAATAAAGAGCTAGTGCTTGGATTGCCAGTTGCCGGATTAATGAGTACCGGTGATGGCTATGAAGTTGCCAAGACCTATACAGCCATTGATGCTTTTGTGAAAGAGGAATTGGGAAGTACGCTTGCTGCACCCTTTATGACGCTAAGTTTTATGGCTTTGTTGGTAATTCCACACCTT
>Ga0007818_1000408_pt1 | contig 12124 bp, 11 predicted proteins | sample CryBogCBE08Jun09_FD_71221 | JGI IMG/M metagenome (GOLD analysis project Ga0007818, IMG submission 71221) | Freshwater microbial communities from Crystal Bog, Wisconsin, USA - CBE08Jun09 | ecosystem: Environmental > Aquatic > Freshwater > Lake | place: Crystal Bog, Wisconsin, USA | collected...
GCCAGCCACTTATCCAATTACAGGTAGTTTCGATGCGGTATCTTACAACTCCTGTTCAGGCGAATATTTTATTTTTACACCAACAGCTACTAGCGTTCCAACGGGTTCTGTTTATTCCTGGCATTGGTCTAATGGAACAGGAGATACAACTGGTAGTCCCATGCAATACTCATTCTATTATATGAATGATTATGACGTTATAATGAGCATCTTGCTGAATGGACGAATTATTTACACAGTACATAAAACCATCCATGCAAAAGGATCCAACCCATCACCAAAAGCTGCTTTCGAATACACTTGGGTAAAAGAATATCCTACTGATGTATTGGTATCGTTTAAAAATACATCCATTTCGCCTGCCGGAGGTGGAGGTATTGATGGTTATTATTGGGATTTCGGAAACGGAAAAACAGATAATGATTACAATGCTTATACAGAAACAAGGTACCTGCGAGGCGCTACAGGAACTGGAACCCAAAGTTATCCTGTAAGGCTTATAGTTACAGGCAATGGTTGCGCAGACACGACCTATCAAACAGTGGTAATTCCCGCACAATAAGGTGTTTTTCAAGTAATTTTCTTTCTAAGTTCTAAGTATTTGAAAAAAAGGAAGATTTTTTTGCACTTATGTGTATTACTTTAATAATATACCCTTACTTTTGCCGACCAAATTTTGGTTTATTATGTTAGCAATCGTAAAAATAGCAGGTCAGCAATTCAAGGTACAAGCAGGAGATAACTTGTTCGTTCCACACATTGAAGGAAACACTGGCGACAAGGTACAATTCAGTGATGTATTGTTAGTTGACAACAACGGAGTACTTACAACTGGTGCAGCTGTAAAAGCAACTGTAACAGCAGAAATAGTTAAAGACCTTGTACAAGGGGATAAGGTTATTGCTTTTAAAATGAAGCGTAGGAAGGGTTTCCGTAAGAAACACGGTCACCGTACGCACTACACTCGTATTAAGATTGAAAGCATTGCCTAATCAGTTTTAAGTCGGTTCAATTAATTATTAAAATATTCAAATCTTTATAAGATGGCACACAAGAAAGGTGAAGGCTCGGTAAAAAACGGAAGAGATTCAAACAGCAAACGTTTAGGCGTTAAAATATTTGGTGGTCAGCCTGCAATTTCTGGCAATATCATCATTCGTCAAAGAGGAACTAAATTTCATCCTGGTAAGAATGTAGGAGTAGGTAAAGACTTCACATTATTTGCTTTGACTGATGGCTTAGTTCAATTCAGAAAAACAAAAGAAGATAAAACTATCGTTTCTGTTGCTGCTCCAGAAGTAGCAATAGCTGAATAGTTTATTAAACTATAGTAAGAATAGCGGTTGATTGATTCAACCGCTATTCTTGTTTATAGAACCTTTAAGATGACCCCTCTTTTTTCTCACTTTTTTGGAAGCTCCGACTTATTTCGGGGCTTTTTATTTTAAGTTTGCTAACAAAAGACTTTATTATGACCAACGAAGCGATTGCAGATAATTTCTCCCTATTAGGAAAGTTGATGGATATACATGGGGAGAATAGTTTTAAGACCAAAACATACTCTATTGCAGCATTTACCATTGAGAAATTGCCAACTGAGTTGAAGGATTTGCCTCAAGATAAAATATTTGGTATCAGAGGTATTGGTGATGCCATTGGAAAAAAGATAATCACGCAACTAGAAACAGGTCAACTGCCTCAATTGAATGAATATATTGCCAATACACCTCCCGGCATTCTAGAAATGTTGAACCTAAAAGGTTTAGGGCCAAAGAAGATTTTTACAGTATGGAAGGAGTTGGGCATTGAAACAATTGGGGAATTGTTGTATGCCTGCGAAGAAAACAGACTTACGTTGTATAAAGGCTTCGGTGAGAAAACTCAGCAGAATGTAAAAGAATCTATCTTGTTCTACATGGGTTCGCAGGGAAGCTATTTGTATCAACAGATAGAAAACTTTGCAATCAATGTAGAAGCAAAACTGAAGACGCTGTTTAATAATCCAAAGTTTTATATTACTGGTCAATTCAAGCGGCAGATGGAAGTCATAGATAAACTGGATTGGGTAACCACAACGCCAAAGAATACCATTTCATCTTTCTTTACTAGCAACGGGTACACTTTGGTAGATGATGCCGATAATTATGTTTCTGTGATGGGTCAGGAGAATGTGAAGTTGGGCTTTTATTCTGTTGAGGCTGCAGCTATCTCCAAGCAATTGTTTGAAACCAGTTGTAGTGATGCTTTCTTGGAAGCTTGGAAAGCAACTATCGGGCTTAATGAAGCCAATTATCCATCTGAGGAAGCCATCTTCTCCTCCAATAGTATTGCTTATATCCCACCTTGTTTGCGTGAGGACGTTTCTGTTATCGCGCAAGCAAAAGAAAATAAACTGCCTTCCCTCATCCAAATAAAAGATATCAAGGGAATCATTCATAGTCATAGCAAATGGAGTGATGGTAATAATACGCTGGAAGAAATGGCCGCTGCCGGAATACAAAAAGGGTATAAATACTTGGTAATAAGCGATCACTCCAAGACTGCTTTCTATGCACAAGGTCTGTATGAAGAAAGGGTGCTAGCACAACATCAGCAGATAGAGGAGTTGAATAAGCAAATTACGCCTTTCAAAATATTTAAAAGTATTGAAAGTGATATTTTGAATGATGGCAGTCTGGATTATGAGAAAGATATATTGGAACGTTTTGACGTAGTGATTGCCTCTATTCACTCCAACCTAAAAATGACAGAAGAGAAGGCGATGATGCGCCTCATCAATGCAATAGAAAATCCTTACACCTCTATTTTAGGTCATTTAACTGGAAGATTGTTGCTAAGTAGAAATGGGTATCCGGTAAATCATCAAAAAATTATTGATGCTTGTGCAGCCAATAAGGTGGCAATTGAAATAAATGCACATCCTCGTCGTCTGGATATTGATTGGCGCTGGGTGCGCGCAGCATTGGATAAAAATGTACTCTTGTCCATTAATCCAGATGCACATAGTATTGATGGTTACAACGATTGCAGATATGGGGTATTGGTAGCACAAAAGGCAGGATTGACTTCCGAGCAGAATCTTAGTAGTTTCTCATTACAACAGTTTGAAGACTTTGTGATTGAACAAAAGAAAAAGCGATAAAGGGGAGTTTGTCCTCAATAAGTGGTCACTTATTCATAATAAGCACCTTCTTTTTTTCAATAAGGACTCACTTATTACAAATAAACGAGTTCTTATTCGGAATAAGTGAGTCCTTTTTCTCAATAAGTGACAACTTATCGCAAATAAGTGGTTACATATTCATAATAAGTGACCACTATCTCTCAATAAGTAGTCACTTATTGGAAGAAAGTACTCACTAAAAATGTGGTTGAAATCATTTTAGTACAGGTGATTGTAGGATAGAATTGGATACACAATAAAGTATTTTCTGCTCGTTTCAAAAGCTTTTTTATATTGCAGGGGTGCAGCATTAGGGTTGGTTAATCTATCTAAAAGAAGAATATTTTAAAATAAAGTCAGATTACCCATAACTTTTTTGCATTTTTGCACTAATCACTTACAAAACATTGCATGAAGCAAGCCTTGTACAAAACATTTACGGAGAATAAAAAGCAAGGGAGAAAGTCTTTCTCGGTTCTGATTGACCCCGATAAAGTTACTCCTCAGACTATCGATCAGTTGGTTTCATTGGGCATTGATGCGATGGTTGATTATTTTTTTGTAGGTGGTAGTCTTGTTATTTCTAATCATCTGGATGAATGTATTCAGCAGATAAAAGCCAATTGCGATATTCCTGTTGTGCTTTTTCCTGGTTCTCCCTCGCAAGTGAGCCGCTATGCTGACGCTTTGTTATACTTATCTCTTATCTCTGGTCGTAACCCCGAATTGCTGATTGGTCAACACGTTATCTCTGCCCCTTATGTAAAAAAGAGTGGTTTGGAGATAATGCCTACTGGTTATATGGTAATAGATGGAGGTGCCCCAACAACCGTTTCTTACATTTCGAATGCTAGCCCGATACCTGCCGACAAAAATGAAATTGCTATGTGTACGGCTATGGCTGGAGAAATGCTAGGCATGAAACTGATTTATATGGATGCAGGCAGTGGTGCCAAAAAGCCCATTACCGAAGCAATGATACAAACAGTGGCTAGCCACATAGAAAGCCCTTTGATTGTAGGTGGCGGTATTACTACCCCCGAAAAAGCGTATCTGAATTGTAAGGCTGGTGCCGATGTGATTGTTGTTGGTAATGCGATAGAAAAAGATTTTTCATTGATAAAAGAAATGAGTGACGCCATCAAACGTGTTGGCGTGACTGTATAGTTACATACGATTACTTGCCCTGAAGATATACAACACCCCTTAAACCATCCTGTTGGTCTGATTTTTTTGTTTAATTGCCACATGTAGATACCTATTTATTTGGTGTGCAATTTTTGGTTTGACAAACAGGTTTGGCAAAAAACAAACAATAAATGAGAATTGCACACCTGATACTTGCTCACGAAGCCCCCGAACACGTTGAAAGACTAATTAAAAGATTACAACATCCCAAGGCGGATTTCTTTATCCATATTGATCTTAAGGCAAATATCAACCCCTTTTTGTATCTGGAAAATCTAGGTCAGGTACATTTCATCCGACCAAGGGTATCTATTTTTAAAGATGGGTTTAGCAGCGCAGAAGCCATTCTCAACGGATTTGATTATGTACTTCAAACCCACAAACGATATGACTACTTTAATATCTTAAGTGGGCGGGATTATCCTTTGAAAGACGTGTACGAAATACATCAGTTTTTTAAACAGAATCCAGGTAAAATATTTATGGAGTCGAGAGTGGTTGACAGTGAATGGAAAGAGGGGGCAGACAATATAAAAAAATATTATTTTGGCTATAATCCATTCTTTGGAAGTAAGTTGCTGGCGGGATTGGCTAGTACATTTCTTCCTGCAAGAAAAATCCCTAAAAACCTTAAAGCCTATGGTGGCTCGGAGTGGTTCATTATTTCATCTTTACATGCCAACATCATCTCTGATTATTTGCTGGATTTTCCTAGCGTAATCAATTTCTTCAAAAAAACGCGCAGAAGTAACGAGTTCATTTTTCAGACATTGATGAAGAATTCGGATTACACCACAGACTTTGTGGATGATAACCTTCGGTTTATCGAATCTGCTCCTGATAAAATACTGACTATTGAGGATGCTGAAAAGCTTGTGAATAGTGGGAAATTGTTTGCCAGAAAATTTGATGCAAAAGTGGATAATAAAATCTTGGATTATTTAGATGAGCAAGCTGCCATCGCTGCTCAAAACCGTCCGGTAGAGGAAGAAGAGGATTAAGCATTTATTCCCATTCACCGGCACCCATCCGCACCACTTCATACTCCTCTTTGGTACAATCGATGATGGTAGAAGGAATCATTCCACCAATTCCACCATCAATCACAATGTCAACCAGATTTTTAAAGTTCTCATAAATCAGTTCAGGGTCAGTATATTCTTCCACCATTTCGCCCGGCAATGAGGCAGACAAAATAGGATGCCCCAACTGCCTCGTAATGGTTTGAACAATGAGGTTATCGGGTATTCTCAATCCGATTGTGTTCTTTTTTGTCTGCAAAATCTTGGGCACTTCTTTGCTTGCTGGCAATATAAAGGTATAAGGCCCTGGCAGGTAGTTCTTCAACAAACGATAAAGGGGCGTATCAATGCTTTTGGTGTATTTACTCAGGTCGCTCAGGTCATTACACACAAAACTTAGCTGTGCTTTTGCGGGGTCAACCTGTTTAATTCGTGCAATCCTCTCTATTGCTTTATGCTGAAAAATATCGCATCCCAAACCATAGATGGTATCGGTGGGATAAACAATAACGCCACCCGAAAGCAAACAATCTACTACAGTATCTATGTGCCTTTGATTGGGGTTAACTGGGTGTATGTTTAGTAATAAAGCCATTTTCGCAAAGATATTCGCAATAGGCGTATGAATAGGACTGATATTTTCATAAATATACCGTCCATCTTGTAGAATATAATGAAGAGATACATGACTATATCGAGTATATGTGTGAATCTATTGACTCTGTTTATCAATTCAAACTACTTTTCTACATATCCCTTTATCAAAAAAGTAAATAATTAATAGACCTAATGCTTTTCAATCCCATTATTCTTAATCTTTGTTGAAATAAAACTAATCTGTACATGAAGATTGTTGCAATGATACCTGCACGCTATGCTGCCACCCGCTTTCCTGCAAAATTGATGCAGTTATTGGGTGATAAAACAGTTATAAGACATACCCACGATAATACCCTTGCAACTGGTTTATTTGATGATGTGTTTGTGGTAACGGATAGTGAAATTATCTATGACGAAATAACCAACAACGGCGGCAAAGCTGTGATGAGTAAGGGACAACACGAAAGTGGTAGTGACCGGATTGCTGAAGCAGTGTTGGCAATTGATGTGGATGTGATTGTGAATGTGCAGGGCGATGAACCATTTGTGAAACGGGAACCTTTGGAGAGGTTGATTAATCTTTTTGAAGAAGATACTGAAAATAAAGTGCAAGTGGCTTCACTGATGCAAGTACTAACTGACGAAAAATCCATCGCAGATCCCAACTATGTGAAGGTGGCTGTGGACAGAAATATGAATGCTATGATGTTTAGCCGATCGGTGATACCTTATAACAGAGATGGTAAAATTACACCCACCTACTACGAACATATTGGCGTGTATGCCTTTAGGAAACCGGCTCTTATTAAGTTTACCAACTGGAGTATGACGCCTTTGGAAACGGTTGAAAAAATAGAATGCTTGCGTTATCTGGAGAATGGTGTTTCTATCAAAATGGTGGTTACAGACTATATGGGCATTGAAATAGATACGCCCGAAGACTTGGAAAAAGCTGCTGCCAAGCTGGATAGTTATCAGTAATAAGAGATAATTGGTTGTCCCGCAAAGATTTCCGTATAACCCTAATTGTTTGACGGCATACCCTTAAGGAATAAGGGTGAACCCACAACAATATTTGGTATACCCGGAACAATTTATGGTGAACCCACAACAATATTTGGTGTACCCAAACTTGTTGCGGGTGTACCCGGAAGAAAATTGGGTAAGATCGAAGAACGACTTTTAGCGCTAAAATGCGTTAATTATTCTTTTATATTCTGTGAAGTATAGGCAAAAAAAATCCCACTGCAATGAGTGGGACAATTTTGTATTGAAGCCTAAATAATTATGCTCCCAAACGGTGGAACAGCTCTTTTACCTGGTATTTCCACAATTGTGTAAGGTCTTTTATTTCTTCTTTTTCAGCAAAATCAGAGATAACCAATACTGTAGAATGAGATATTTCTGTTTGATTGATACGAAACTCCAGATATTCATCTTTTTCAAACTTTTCCCATCTGTATCGAATAAAATATTCTTCTTCAGAATCTACTATTTGTGCCTTTTGGGTTGGCTCACCACTCCAAGAAAATGTAAATACGCCTTCCCACTCACTCACATGGTCTGCAAACCATTCTTGCAACCCGGCAGGGGTGCATAAAAAATCCCAAAGAACTGTGGGAGAACATCTCACAGGAAACTCTAGTGTGTATAATTGTCTTTTACTCATTTGTAATTACTTTACCCACATACAATTGTAGGGCTGCAATAATAGAAAATAAAAGATAGTTTCCAAATATTTTTTAAGTATTTGTCTATTTGTACGTATAAAAGAAGAAATATTATTTGAACAAATAGACTATAACAAAGCCCTAAAGAGGATAGATTTGCTGATTGAGGCTCTTGTTTTAAGTATCATCTCTCAAAATGAATTTATTGTTTACAGCTAATAAGCAGGTACGTTTTTCAAACCCAACTTCTTCTTCGGAGGTTGCTTCGGCACGTGTGTCAACAATAGTCTTACGTTTTACGCTCATTGCCTGGTTCGCTGCCAAACTTCTTTGTTACAAATTATGGCTGGCCGATAGAATTTTTCCAATAGTCCCGCCATTTCATTTAGGCTTTGCGGTTCCTGCACTAGTTCATACAATACTTTTTATTGGTTCTTTGTTGGTGATGATTCTTTTGTTTTTGATGCCACAGAAGAAACTTCTTTTACAGTTATTATTAACACTGGAAATTGCCGGTTGTCTGCTAGATCAAACGCGTTGGCAAGCATGGGAATATCAGTATTTGTTGATGATGGTCATTTTTATAACCAACTGGCAATACAAAAACCGTATCATTTCCCTCCTTGCTTTGTTGCTTGTATGCACCTATATCTTTAGTGGGATTTGTAAACTGAATACTGTGTTTGTACAAACATTTTGGCAGTTCGAAATATTACAAAACCTCTTGCATTTGCCCGCTAGCATTACACATAGCAGGCTGATTTATCGCCTTGGTTATTCATTGCCTTCAATAGAAACACTAGGCGGAATTTTATTTTTATTTAAAAGAACAAGAAGGTTTGGGGCAGCATTATTAATACTGATGCACTTGCTTACCCTCACCATTCTGGGGCCTTTTGGAATTAATTATAACAGTTCTGTCTGGTCTTGGAATCTGGTAATGATGGTATATCTGTATTTAATTGGAATCAGGCAGCACGATGTTCAATTCAAAACAATCATTTCAAGAACATCTATCGTAAATATACCTGTTGTACTACTACTGGTTGTGATGCCAATAGTTGGTTTGATTGGGTGGTGGCCACACTTTTTATCGTTTAGCTTATATTCTTACAAAGCAAAACAATTGGTTATTTCAATTGACGAAGATTCTCAAAATTACAAGCTTTTTGAACCTTTTTATGAAAGTAAAAAGACATACAAATGGGCAAATCGCAATAGCAGACAGTTGATTTTGCACAATTGGGCAATGAATGAAATGAATACACCACCCTTTCCGGAAGAGGCGTATTATAGTAAGTTTAAAGAAGCATTTATCAGCAAATACCCAAATGCAAAAGCAACGTTTTATGTCTATCAATCAGAACATCCTAAGATAGTTTTACTGAAATAATGAAGATTCTTTCCAAAAATTTTTTCTATTTCTGCCGATAAAAAACAATTATTTACCCCTCTTTAACGGGCTTTAACTTATTTAGGAACGGACTATGCTATTGTCTGAATCAAAATAAGTGTTATGAAAAAGAACTATTATTTACTACTACTTTTTTGCGGGTTGTTTATGACAACTACCTATGCACAAGTTATTATTGGAGGAAGGATTGGAGGCGGTTATGGCTATGGATATGGACATTACAGGATGGGCAGAAGACCCCAAAACAAGCAAAGGGAAAAGCAGCCTGCGTACAAGCCTGTGGTATATCTTTCTGTAGGATATGGTTTTCCCAATTTAGATGCCAATGAATTTCCAGATTACTATGGACTGTATAAGGGTTCTGTTTCCCAAACCGGACCTGTGACTGCGTCTATCGATTATAGGTACAGTCGCTATTCTAGCATTGGTATCCTGGCTACTTATGGCAAAGTGAGTGTGCCCTATACCAATTACAACAACGTGTACCAAGGAAGTTCCAGCTTAGAAAACTGGTCTGTAATGGCAAACTTCATGCAATACTCGCCTCTTAGCAATACGGCAACTTTGTATTTCAGAGAAGCAATTGGGGTTAATATAGGTAATGCCACTTCAACTATCTCTCCAATCGAACCTAGTACACTTGCTTATCAGTTGGGAGTAGGTGCAAAATTCGAAATTTCCAAGAACACGGCCTTCTTTGCAGAAGCTGGTTATGGCAAGTACATCTTGCACGGAGGATTATCATTCAGTTTTAAATAAGCCAATTATTCTACTGGAAATATAAAGGAAGGGCTAATCACTATTATTGTGATTAGCCCTTCCCTTTTTTGCTCAAACTCTTTATTTCTTTTTTGCTTCTTTGAGTCTTAGCGCCTTCTTAATACCCCCTCACATTCTTTCCTTCCATATAGTTTAAGAAGGCTTTATTACAAACCCGATTACCTCCAGGTGTAGGATAATTACCCGTAAAATACCAGTCGCCCGTATTGGTCGGACAGCTATCGTGCAAATCTTCAATAGTCTGATACACTACCTCCACAGGAAAATCAATGCCTTCGGGAGTGATCAATTGTGCAATCTTATCGGATATTTCCTCTGGTGTAAATGGTTTATAGATATAACGAACAATGTTTTCAGTATGTAGCTGATTGGTACGTTCCAACTCAAGTATTTTTTCTTGTGCATCCGTCAATACAGATTCCATCCCTCTTTCTATCAACAAGGCAATGGCAGCACGGAAAGCAATAAAGTCGCCCATTTTACTCATATCTATACCATAACAGTCTGGATAACGAATTTGAGGCGCAGATGAAACCACAATTATCTTCTTTGGTTTCAAACGGGCAAGCATCCGAACAATACTCTCTTTCAGGGTAGTACCCCTTACAATACTGTCATCAATTACTATCAGTGTGTCTTCGTGATTGCGGACAGTACCATACGTAATGTCGTACACGTGTTGCACCATCTCATTACGACTACTATCTTCGGTAATGAAAGTCCTGATTTTTACATCCTTTATCGCAATCTTCTCCTGACGAATCTTACGGGTAATCATTTCCTGCAGCTTCTCTTCGTCAAAGTCATTTCCCCAGCTAAGAATCCTTTTTACTTTAATCTGATTCAGGTAATCTTCCATTCCTTTCACCAAACCATAAAAAGCAACTTCGGCTGTATTAGGGATATAAGAAAAGATACTGTTCTTCAAATCATAATTAATCCTTTCCAATATCCTTTTGCTCAGGTGATAACCAAGCGCAATCCTTTCTCTATAAATCTTTTCGTCGCTACCTCTGCTAAAATAGATTCTTTCAAAGCTACAAGCCCTACGTTCTTTGGCAGGCACCACCTGACGAATACTAAAATTTCCTTTATTATCTACTATCAATGCATTGCCCGGCATCAACTCTTCCACTTCATTCTCACCTACGTTGAAGGTTGTGCGGATACTTGCCCTCTCACTTGCCGCAACAATCACCTCATCGTTAATATAATAATAGGCGGGACGAATGCCATGGGCATCTCTAAATATGAAACTATGCCCATTGCCAACCAATCCGCCAACTGTAAAACCACCATCAAACATGGGGATTGCTTGTTGAAGCACATCTACCAGGTTGGCATTATCAGGATTGTGTTCATCGGCTTTAACAAGGAAGTGATGTATTACTTCCATCATAGCAGCTAAGTCACTTTGCTTTTGGAAGTCCCCCGGATTGATGCCCAATTGTTCATACAATTCATCCGTATTTACTAGATTGAAGTTCCCCGCCAATGCAATGTTTCTTCCTGGTTGAATATCGCGTTTTATGAAGGGGTGACAAAAGTCTACACTGTTTCTTCCTTGTGTACCATAGCGCAAGTGACCCATTAATAATTCGCCCAGATAAGGAACGTGACCTTTCAGTAATCCGGGATGTTTCAGTATGTCTTTCTGATATTTCACCAGTTCCTGAACCTCCGCATTCACCTTACTAAATATGTCTACGATGGGTTGTTTTTCATTACTGCGAAGTCTGGAAAGGAAGGGGTAGCCTGGTTCTACATCTAGTTTTACGGCTGCAATACCAGCACCATCCTGACCACGGTTATGTTGTTTTTCCATCAGCAAATACAGCTTGTTCAAGCCATACATCACTGTTCCGTGTTGTTGTAGGTAGTAGGAAAATGGTTTACGAAGCCTTATATAAGCAAGACCACATTCATGTTTTATTTCATCACTCATTGCTAGGGAAGTATTGTTTTCGGCACCTTCTCAACGCATACCGACTCAGAAAGCTGCAAATATCGTATTAAAAGTTGGGAGCTAAACCCATCTTAACAAAAAACCATCAATCTCGAAAAGTTCAACCCCATTCCATGTTACAACTTACTCGAAATAAGGATTTATAACTAATAACTAACAATCACCGCCTCTCTAAATATCTTCTGCACCAAACCTTGCAACACTTTTCCTGGGCCCACTTCCGTAAAGTTGATTGCACCATCTGCCACCATTGCTTCCACGCTTTGTGTCCAACGCACAGCCCCTGTCAACTGAGCTTCCAGATTTTGTTTTATCTCCATC
>Ga0007818_1000416_pt1 | contig 11962 bp, 10 predicted proteins | sample CryBogCBE08Jun09_FD_71221 | JGI IMG/M metagenome (GOLD analysis project Ga0007818, IMG submission 71221) | Freshwater microbial communities from Crystal Bog, Wisconsin, USA - CBE08Jun09 | ecosystem: Environmental > Aquatic > Freshwater > Lake | place: Crystal Bog, Wisconsin, USA | collected...
GCATCAGATTTCGAAAATTCTAATTTACTCTGTTCTTCCAATGGCACTACACCATTCTGTTGTTTGAAACCTTGCAATTCATCTTCTATCTTACCAAGTTCCCCTGTCAAAACGGTTAGACGTTCATCAATAAAACGTATGGTATTATCTACAATCTTATTTTTATCTTCAACATTCACATCATTGTACACATTAACCAACGTATTAAGGATATCACGTCCTTTTTGAGGCACTTCCATATTGATGCTCAAGCTTAGGATACTCGTTTCCTTTGACAACTGCCTTATTTGCAATCCCCCGGCTATCCCTCCTGCAACATTTGCAGTCGGCTGGTAACTGATAATATATTTGTTGTCCTTTTGTATTTCGTTGGGATCAAAAAATACACGCATTTTTCCAAAAGGATACTCCACAATGTCGCCACTAAATATTTTTTTATACCGATTGGGACCGAATTGAATGTACACGCTTTCTCTTTTTCGAACCAGAATGATTCCTGCACCTATTGAGCTGTCTTTTAATTCAACCCAATTGGCATGTATACTCGTACCGCCATACAATTCAATTCTTTTGATGTTTCCTTCGTTATAGTATTGCCAGTTTAGGTTTAATATCCTAACTACCCTAGATAGCATTGAGTTGGACTTAATCATCTCAATTTCATTTGCCAGATTGGTTTTTTTCTTGTACGTAGTCAAATTTTCTGAGATCAAATCTTCCCCCCCACCTCTACTACTTTTATCATCTTTGATCAATAAAGAAATAGAAGAACTGTAAATAGGTACTTTATACCTCAAATTGATGTAGGCAACAGTTAGGGCGATGCCGACTGAAACAATAAACAAGGGTAAGAACACAATGTATTTATACACTATTTCTTTACCCGAAAGCTTTGCGGGGGGTGCTACATCCTGCAACACATTTTTATTCTGACTTCCAGAGTGTAATTGTTGTGGGGTACTTGTCATTTTACTGCCTTGAGATATAAAAATAAAGCCAACGATGTTGAGATTATGCCAACGATACTAGTAATTAGGGAGACGTTGGTAAGAAATGTCTGATTTGTTTGTTGTCGTATTTTCTGAAGGGTTGGCTCTACAAAAATCAAGTCATTTTGCCTTAGAAAATAATAAGGCGACTTGTAGATGTTGTGTGACCGGATATCTATTCTTGCAAAGTCTCTTTGTCCATTGTCTTCCCTTACAATCAACACATTATCTTTTCTTCCAGTGAAAGGTATATCACCCGACAAGGTGATCGCCTCCAGAATTGTTAATTTCCCATCAGGAATAGGTAGTTCTCCGGGATGTCCAACTTCACCCATTACCAGAATCTTTGCATTGGCGTATTGTACCGTTACAATTGGGTCTACCAAAAATTTTGCTAAAGAATCTAGTAGCAGACTTCTCACCTCTGTGAGTGTTTTACCTTCAACACTTATTTTACCAAACTGTGGAAATAAGATTGTTCCATCTTTTTCAACCAGATATCCAGTAGCGGTAGCACTAACTACACCAGATCCAGCAACAGATAGATTGTACGGTATCGCTGACTCAGGATTCAATGCAGAAACCTGAATAGAAATCCTGTCATATACCTTGATAGTTGCAGAATAGTGTGAGAGAGCCCTTTGGGTACTGTCAAGCGCATCATTAAAATATAGTTGTTCCTGTAACTTTCGCTGATAATTACAGGAGGATAGTAGCGCCGATGCTACAAGAAGGAATAAATATATCTGCGTTCTCATTCTATAAATTGTTATATTAATTTAAAAGCAACGTCAAGCACTTACATAGCTTCGCCCCCTCACTCCCAAGCCATCGTCTGAAACTTAACGAAAATGTAATAGTGTATCCGATGTCTTTAGTATAAATAACAAGGTCTTAGGAAGAAAATAAACTAATCACATTACCAGATAATAGTAATTGTTAATATTATACTTTCTAACTAAAACCTTTGATATACATATTTTTTGAGTGCCTTACTAATGCCCAACAATCTGAAAAGGCAACAAATATAGCAATTGATGATGTTAACTCATCAATCAAGTAAATATTACCTATTTAGTATTAGTAAATAATCACCCCTGTTATCGGTGTTCGACATCCTAAATCAAATTAATTTCTTGACATTATCAGCGACTATCCGCCATTTTGTAGAAGTAGCCTTATGCTATTGACCCATTAATAAAAGGAAAAGGAAATCTGACTTTGGATTGTAGTTATACTTTTCCTTATCAACAAATTAAGTTTTCTAGATTCCATTTACCACCCCTACAAGCCGTTATTTGGTTTCGGATTCTGGATTTAAAAAGCGTCAAAACAACTTAAGTTATTTAGTAATCCTAGCAAATTACACGACATCTTTGTTTCTTTCGGCACTTTGAAACTGTCTGAGTTAATTATTTGATATTTCTCGTGGTTAAATATTTTATTCCTTACTTTGAGCCTTTGATTAACAAATGAGAGATATGAGTCCTTCTGTGCAGGCAACCGATTGGGTAAACAAATATGGGGACATCCTCTACAACTACACACTAAAAAGGGTTTCGGACAAGGGTTTGGCAGAAGACCTCGTACAGGATACCTTTTTAAGCGCGTGGAAAAACAGGGATACCTACAAATCTGAGGCATCGGAAAAGACCTGGCTTTTTGCTATCTGTAAGAATAAAATTATAGATCATTACCGAAAGAAAAGTACTAGTAATGTTCAGTATGCAGAAGTGGATACTAGTAGTAATTTCTTTGATGAAACAGAACATTGGAAACGTGAAGACCAACCAAACGAATGGGGCATTAATTATCATCAGCCCGTTGAAACAAAAGAATTTTATGGCATCCTAGACTTTTGCAAGAAGAAATTGCAGGAGATGCAGCAAAGCGTATTTGTAATGAAATATATGGATGACCTAAGTGCAGAAGAGATTTGTAAGGTTCTTAACATTTCTTCGTCCAACTATTGGGTACTGATACATAGGGCAAAGCTGCAACTGAGAAAGTGCCTGGAGTTAAATTGGATTAACAGTTAAAGGGAACAAAATGAGTTTACTGAATATAAGTTGTAAAAAGGCTACTTACCTGATCTCTAAAAAAGAGCAGGGTAAAATAAGCCTGTTCGATCGGTTAACCCTCTGGTTACACCTCGGTATTTGTTCTCTTTGCAAAAGATTTGAAAAACAAACTGGCTTTATCATCAAGCAAGCAAAACATACACACACAGAAGAAAAACTTTCAGAAGAAGCAAAAGAAAGAATAAGCAAGGTGTTAGACAGTAGTTATTAGTCTAAAAGATTAAGTCGCATCCCGCTATCTGCTAACTTAATTGTATCAAAAACTGTCTCGCTTAAACCAACAATGAATTCAGGATCTTGTCATACGCAGCATTGTCTTTAAACATTTTTAGTCCTTCTCTTGTAGACAGATAGCGGTATCCTTTTTTGTGGTTGATGACAGAGACTTTATACATCATTACCCAGTGCCTTATTATTTCTTTGTAGGCGAAGAAAATAGAATGTCTCGGGTCGTACATGTGGGTAGGGTCAGAGCCTGCTCCGTTTATTTCAATGATGCAGAAGTTCTTACCTGCTGCCAGTTCTTCCCAAGAATTGAAGCGGATATCTAAGCGGCCATAATAAAAACCTTCAATCTGCGTGCAAACAGCATTGATTACTTCAGTCAGCCGTTCATCAATCCGATGGCTTTCATCCACAAACAAACAACCTCTCGAATGACTTCCATACGGTAACAGTACTTCTGTTTCCCCCTCTGGCAAAATAGTATTAAGCTTATCGGTAATTAACTTCTTCAACACGGGCAACTGAAGAATATAGCGATTGTTTTGTTGCAGCAACTGAAGTATCGTACTCCTGCCATCACCTGTTACCCTCACAAACTCTTTACCCACAATACCAGTAATCTTACCCTTCGTTTCGTTGGGCATCCGCACATAGAACAAGCCCATTTCTTTGGGATAGGGTATAAAGTTCTGTAGCACATAAGGCACAGTGTACAATGGCAGCACTGTCTCTAGTTCCTGTTCGTTACTTACTTTCCTAACAGCCCTTCCTCTTGCACCATTATCTGGTTTGATAATGAGTGGAAACGCTATCCCCTTTTCTCTTACGCCCTCAATGACAGTAGCATAAGGCGTTCCATTGTCAAAATAGATAGTTTTTGGCTTATATGCATCAGGAATAAGCGGGTCTATGGCACTCTTCGTCTCCATCAGAAAGCCACCATTCTTGATGGTGGGATTGGCAGCTGCAAAGAAGAAGAAAGAGCGTGCCCGTATACCAAACCACAGATAAACCAGATACATAGGCGCATACACTACATCGAAAGGCCAGTATTCCCAGTTGAACAAGCGAATAAGGAATGGTTGCTGACGGAGTTGTTGCACTAGTTTAGTCATACACTACTATTTGACGATGAGGTTATTTTCTATGATGTTTGTAACGTGTTTATCCTGCAAGCAATCCATGTACTGCAACACAGACGACTCTTCCGAAATTGAAACCGACGTGATACTTACCGTAAGCATGGCATTATCTCTATTCATTTTTAGCCCAAAAACTGTATTTCCTTTGCCGGTATTGGTATGAAAATGAATCATCTCTTCCTGATTTGGTGAAAGATTACTTGCAATAAACTCCTTAAACCACTGCTTTCTGGCAGTAATCATTTCGGTATTGTACAACGTCACCGATGACCAGATATAACATTGTGTAGTACTTAGCATGGTTATAACGGCTTCCATACCATCCCACACACATTCATACAAATGCTTGTTGATGTACAATACCAACGTGCAGTTTTCTATTCCTTCAAAATCAAAATCCTTCAAAGTTTCGTAAGGATCTTCACTATCAAACAAAGCAGGTAGGATACTACCTCTGCTATACAGATACTGCTCTTTGGGAAGGTGCTTTTTATACGCCCCGTTCAGCAATACACCTGCATCACCTTTGTCGTTGACAATAAACCAGGTGCCACCTGCTTTAGCATCAACAGGATAAAACAGCGTTCCATTATGTGTTTGAACTTGTTGAGGAGGTATTGCGGCTGGTCGCACAAGTTTCTCATCCCGATTGCTGGTAATGATTACTTTATTGCCCACAGGCACAAAACTTACTGTGCACATGACTGCCTGTATTTGATGGTGGAAGGTGCTACACCAAAGGATTCATTTAATTGATAGCCACCTATTTCATTGATGCCCACCCGTATCAATGCGAGGTGATGAATGGTGTGTTCATCGCAATAAAACAACTCACGGGTAAAGCTGGTGGCAAAGCTGTCCTCATTGTTGATGAGTGCCATTTGTTTATCCTTTCTTTCTACACTTGCCAATATGCGTTGAAGGCATTCTATGGCATAGTCGGCAGAACTTTCAATCACAATATCCCTCTTTCGTTTAGCATAGTCCACGCTGCCTTCACTATAGCCTGCCAGCAGGCATTGGTACATTTCTATCGAATGACGTACGTGTTGCCCGATGGTTGCCCTGTTCAGTATATGTGAAGGACGTGTGTAATGTTCGGCTTCGACTATACACAAAAAGTCGATTAGTTCTTGTATCACGGTGGTTGTCATACGTAGAAAGTTTTATTTTATGTTGATTAATGAGAGCAGTTTCTTTCTTCCATCCCAGATCAGGTATAGCGATGCAACGGTTACCAACACCGCATAGATAAACAGTTGACCGTGGTCGCCCATTACCTCTATTCCGAGAATGAATAGGTGCGATGCTATAGCCCCTGCCATCACACCAACAGCTAATACAGCACCATATACGGATGTTTTTGGGAAAAGGATTAGTAAGGAAGCAATTAATTCGGCGATTCCAGAACCAATTCTTCCTGCTGCACCAAGATGTACTTTGTCGAAGATATACACCGATTCAGGCGCAGCCGTAAACTTAAAGAAAAGGGTTTGTAACATGATGATAGCGGCTACTACGCGGCATACCCAGATTAAAATTTTTGTTGTTTGCATTGTTATTTGTTTAGTTGTTAGTTAAGAAAAAAGAAGTTGTAGGTGGCAAGTCTTAAGTCATAAGTAAAAGATGAGAATTTGCAGTGTTTTTGCTTACGACTTGTGCCTCATTACTTACGACTTACGACTCATGCTTGTTATTTATTTGAAACTCTTTGCCCAGTTGGCGTCTGCGTTCTTCATCAGGTGGGCTTCGTCTTTGTCCCAGCTCTTTTTGGTGTTGGTGAAATACTTGTCGTAGAAGAGATATAGCCTGCCGTTTGCTATTTTAAAGGTCTCGGGGTCTACTTCTACTTTGCTGCCGTCGTTTCCCATGGCGTAGGCACACCATCCGCCATATTGTGGTTCGTACTTGGAGGGGTTGGCTTTAAATGCATCCCTGTTGGCAGCACTTGCAAAGTAATAGTTGATGCCTTGGTAGTTGGTGGCAAAGGCAGGTTTACCTTCTACTGCTTTTCCTGAAACAAAGTAGGCCACTGGGTCATAGCCTTTGATGGCTAGTTGCTTGCTCGATACATTGTACTGGGCCAATCGCTGTGTTGATTTGTCGGTTTGTGCAAAAGCCCCTACGCACAAGAGGCTGACGATACTTAGTACTAATACGCTTTTCATTGTTGTGTATATTTAAGTGAAAAATTGTAGGTTGAACAATCATTTTATCCCTCCTTCAATCACTTATACGCAGCAACAAACAATCCCTTACATATTTCCTAAAAAAAATTTATTAGGGCAAAAGATAAAGATTAATAATACAATAAGATAATAAACTGACAGTCTATAACTTCGGCGCAATCATCAGACTTGTTGTATGGTTAGACTTATCAGTCTTTTTGTTTTATTGTCTTTTATTTGCAGCAGTCTCTTTGCGCAAATAGCTGTTCCCTGCACCACTTTGGGGCAAACCCCATCTACTGCTTTCCCTGTTTGTGGTACACTTAGTGTTATCAATCTTTTGATTTCTAGAGAGATATTCTCTTTTCTTATCGATTAATTTACTGCCAACAGCTCTTATCTAACAATACGCATTCATAAAATCTTTATTCCTTTATAATCTTATAATCAGCGTTTTGGAATGAAATAAAGTGTTTGCCCTGTATCCGATATCGTCTACACAGCAAATTACATCATTTGCCCTGTATCTAATCTCGGTTACACAGCAAATTACTTCATTTGCCCTGTGTCCAATCTCGTCTACACAAAAAATCACATCATTTGCCCTGTGTCTAATCTCGTCTACACAAAAAATCAGTCAATTTGCCCTGTGTCCAATCTCCTCTACACAGCAAATCACTTCATTTGCCCTGATACCCGCATCGGTATGACAGCAAATACTTTTTTGGGTATCGCTTGCCTTGTCGGACAGAATAAAAAACAATTGAATTCAATAAACAAATGAATCAATACCTAGTCCATGGGCTATATTTGACTCAATAAATTAATCAGTCACAACACTACTTGCTTCATGAAACAACTACTTCAGGTTACGATTGTCCTTTTCCTCTTTATTCTCAATGCAAATGCCCAGGTAACTTCTAGCTGGGTGAAGATTGATAAAGACAATAAACTGTCCTATTACAAAGATTCGGTTGGTAACCGCATCCCCGACTTCACCGCAGTAGGCTACCGGGGTGGTACTGCCACATTTCCAACGGGTCGCTTGGTTGCCACCCTTTCCCCTAGCGGTGGCGATGATACCCACAAGTTGCAACAACTGATTGACAGCGTAAGCAATCTGCCAACAACTGATATTCCCAAGGTTATCCTGCTCACCAAAGGCAATTACACCATCGCTTCAACCATTAAAATAAATACGAACGGGCTGATTATAAGAGGCGAGGGAAGTAATGAAGATGGTACCGTTATCACCTACACAGCCACCAAACAAAGTGACTTGCTGGTGGTGGAAGGAAAGGGGAAAATGGCGATGGAAGAAGGAAGGTCTGAACGGATTACAGACGATTATGTGCCTGTGGGCGCTTACCAGTTCCTGGTGAAACATGCCAGTTCTTTTACGGTGAATGAGCCTGTGGTGGTGAGGCGGATTGCAACCGATGGATGGATACATGCTATTGGGATGGACAATATACAAGACCTGCGGGATGGTGGCAGGAACTGGGAAGCGAAAGGTTTTGACCAGGACTTTGAACGGTTTGTGACCAGCGTGGATAAACAGACTGGCACCATCACCATCAATGCCCCCATCGTCATGCCGATGGATGCCAGATATGGCGGCGGACTGTTGATGCCGTATAGTTTTAAGGGGCGTATCATGGAGGTAGGCATCGAAAACCTGCGGATGATTTCTACTTATTCCAACGAAACGGACGAACAGCACGGTTGGTGTGCTATCAAGATAGAGGCTGCGCAAAACTGTTGGGTGCAGAATGTTGTATCGGTACATTTTGGGACAAGCTGCGTAAACATCGGTGGTTCGGCCAAGAATAATACGGTCAGGAATTGCGTTTGCCTGGATCCTGTTTCAATCATCACCGGCGGCAGGCGATATTCGTTTAATTGCGATGGTCAGCTCAACTTGTTCCAGAACTGTACTGCGCGCAATGGGCGTCACGACTTTGTAACAGGGGGAAGGGTTTGTGGTCCTAATGTATTTACATATTGTACCGCCACGCTTACTCATGCAGACATTGGTCCGCACCATCGTTGGGCAGTAGGTACGCTATATGATAACGTAACGTCCGACGGTGCCATCAATGCGCAGGATAGGGGTAACTGGGGCACTGGTCATGGATGGAGCGGGGCCTATCAGGTATTCTGGAACTGCATCTCGGCAGAGGCGGCAATACAAAATCCACCGATGGCGTACAATTGGAACATAGGCTATAAGGGAGAAAATAAAGGCGCCAAACTGGTACGCAACAATGGTGTATGGGAAGCTATCAATGTGGGTGGGGTTACGCCAGCATCCCTGTACAAAGCACAGATGGCAGAAGTGTGGATGGCGAAGAAGTAGGGGGGTGGGGGTAGGTTGCAGGTTACTAGTTACCAGTTTCAGGATGCAAGTTGCCAATTACCTGCATTCTGTAACCTGAAACCTGCAACTTGTATTCTATTTCGCTTACGCCTTCCAAAACTAAGTGTCTTCCACTGATCACAGGAAAACACCGCAAAATGTGTTTAACAACTAAAATCGGCGACCGCTGACATAAATTCGACAAAAGGAAGAATAGATAGCTTCTATGTTTGCAACATACAACTACAGACTATGAGGTTACGTTTACTTACGCTGTTTTTATTCAGCTTTGTGCTTCTACAAGCACAGGTGGATACGAGCATCCACCTAAAACTTCCCGCTACAAAGACTACGCAAAAGATCATCATTGATGGTGATATCAGTGATGAAGCATGGAAAACGGCTCCATTGGCAACGCACTTTGTGGAGCGTCAACCTACTTTTGGTAAGCCCGAACGTTACGAAAATCGTACAGAAATCAAGATTCTCTATGACGATGATGCCATCTATATATCGGGTTATTGCCACGAAAGCAGCAAGGATAGCGTGTCTAGTGAACTAGTGGGACGGGATATGATTGGAGCCAACGACTTTGTAGGCGTATTGTTTGATACTTATAATGATAAGATAAATGGTTTTGGCTATTATGTAACGCCATTGGGGGAACAGTACGATGCCAAATACTCGTCTACCGGGGAAGATGGCACGTGGAATAGTGTTTATCAGACAGCATCGAAGATTGTGGGGGATGGCTGGACGTTTGAAATGAAAGGGCCTTACTCCGCCATCAGGTTTAGCAATGGTAAGGTTCAGAACTGGGGCATAAATATGTTTAGGAGAAGGAAGAAGGCTGGTGAGAACCTTACCTGGAACCCCATCAACCAAAAGGAGTATTCTTTCTTTGCCCAGTTTGGCTTGTGGACGGATATTAAAGACATTAAGCCGCCGGTAAGGTTGTCGTTTTCGCCTTATCTGTCCACCGACATCACCAATTATCCCTACAATACCCCCGGAATATCCAATACCATTACGGCTGTAAATGGCGGTATGGATGTGAAGTACGGTATCAATCAGGCATTTACCTTGGATATGACGCTGGTGCCAGATTTTGGACAAGTGCAGAGTGATAATCACATCCTTAACCTTTCCCCTTTTGAAGTGAAATACAACGAGTACCGTAGTTTTTTTACAGAGGGAACAGAGCTTTTCTCGAAAGGGAATGTGTTTTACAGCAGGCGGATTGGTGGGATGCCAATCCACTTCTATGATGTACAAAATAACTTGCCAACGGGGGACAGCATCATCAAAAATCCAACGTCCAGCAAAATTATCAATGCTACCAAAGTGAGTGGTCGCACTGCTGGCGGACTAGGAATCGGCGTTTTGAATGCGGTAACCGATGCCCAATACGCCACCATACTGGATGCGAATAAACACCAGTATCAGGTGCAGACAACCCCACTTACCAACTACAATATCCTTGTATTCGACCAAAGTTTGAAACACAACTCGAGTGTATCAATCATAAACACCAACGTCTCCCGCAACAGCAGGGACTATAATGCCAATGTAACAACGGGACTTTGGGACTTATATGATAAGAAAGTGAAGTGGAACTTCTTTGGGAAGCTAGCTACTAGTCAGTTGTACGGCGATAGTGCGCATGGTGGGCAAGTGGGCGGATATACCTACAATGTGAACTTTGCCAAAGTGAGCGGCAACTTCAATTTTACACTAACCGAAGACTTTGCCGATAGTAATTACACTCACAAAGACCTTGGGTATTTCACCAACAATAACTACTTCGATCATACACTTTATCTGGGCTATAAATGGTTGAAGCCCCATTCTTTTTATAACAATATGTATTTCAACTTCAACCTATACTATTCTCAACATTACGAACCGAGGGACTATCAGAGTGTGCAGTTGAATACAAACGTAAATGGACAATTCAAGAGTCTGGGATATTACTATGTTACCTTGAATGTGAATGCAGAACAGCACGATTATTACGAGCCACGCACAGATGGATACTATTTCAAAAGACCAGGAAGCTGGATGCTAGGGTTTTATATTCAGAGCAACGACGCAAAGCAGTTCTCTTATAACTATGGCCTTTTTCATAGGTTCTTTCATACAAATGGTTCTACCTCTGACGAAATTGATTTAACAGCGCAATACAGGTTTAATAAGAAGCTTTCTGCTAATATCAATAGCACCATCACCTCACAAAACAATAGTCTGGGCTTTGCTACCAACGTGAACGATAGTATCATCTTTGCACTGAGAAAGGTTAGAAGCGTGGAGAATATTCTTTCAGCTAAGTACAACTTTACCAATACAATGGGTATTAGTTTCCGCTTGAGACACTATTGGAGCGAGTTGGGCAACCAAAAGTTTTTTGTTTTGTCGAACGATGGAAACTTGACAAAGACAGCCGGAATAAGCACCAATGCAGATGACAACGAAAACTACTTCAATATAGATATGGTGTACACCTGGCAGTTTAGATTGGGAAGTTTCTTCACGATAACCTGGAAGAATGCCATCGCCACTCAAGATGCGCTCATCAATCATACTTATGCCAAAAACTTCAATAGCACACTTGGCAGCCCCGAGCAGAACATTATCTCCTTTAAATTGATTTACTTTTTGGATTATCTGGACTTGAAGAAGCATAATAAATAGAAAGATTCCTATATTGGTATATATTGCGTTGGATAAACAATTAATCAACTGATAAAACAAAAAAACATGTCAACAGGAACAAAAGAAAGTCCGTGGATACTCAAGACGCCACCGCTTTCATCGGACTTTACCATGTATAAGGACATTAAGGATGGCAAGGAAATACTGGTTTGTACCGTTGGTAAAACAATACTGCACTACGACTTTCGTTGTCTTGCCGACCTGCACACTATGCTGAAAGCACATGGCGATTGGATGGAACTGGGTAGTGCCGACGAGCAGAAACCAGCAAAAGAGGGTACTGTTG